>ENA-OXEE01000096-OXEE01000096.1-human-gut-metagenome-genome-assembly--contig:-NODE-96-length-57572-cov-20.4709_pt1 | contig 57572 bp, 37 predicted proteins | sample MGYA00249824_ERZ652242 | MGnify/ENA primary metagenome ERZ652242 (study PRJEB26925, sample SAMN05826943) | human gut metagenome | biome: ENVO:2100002; feature: ENVO:00000062; material: ENVO:00002003... | reverse complement strand
TCAAAAATGAGATAATTTGTAATTTCAGAGGATTCGTAACATATTGGGTATCAATTACAACAAAATTCCTGCTTCCCATAGGAAGTGGGTGGGGGGATTATGTGCCTTTATCTAAGCTTAAATGAAAGAGCTTAAATGAAGCCGTGAGAAAATTTAACGTTAAGTATAAAGCACTTCCAAAACATTCACTGCCAAAGCTGAATCATAAATACGTATGGCATTGTTTTCATCTGTGTTGTAACCAAGATAGTTGACATTGCCATACCATATCAAGGATTTGTCGATGATTGCAACATCAATAGCCAATGAATCATTAACTCTGATATTTGCTCCTGTTCCTTTTAAATGCTCTTTCTTTTCCTGATTACTTTTGATTACAGTGACAACTTCCACACCTCGTACCGACAAGTTTTTCAGTATATCAAGCACAGGTGAATACTTGGAAAACCAAAGTTTTGTCGCGGAAATAACGACCGAATGTTTTGCCTGAAGCAAATCTTTGAAAAACTCGCTTTGATATGTATGCCCGTTAAAAATCACGCTATGGTTTTCGTTAAATAAGTCCATCGGAGCGTTTGACTTAATCTGATAACCGACAGAAGCATATCCACGCAGCCTGCGCTTGTACATGAGGTCGCACATCGGTATGCGAATATCTATGTAATCGTAAACCCGGACTTCTTTCTTGCCCGGATATTCCCGATGCAGCCGTCCGGCATATTGTGCAATGATACCTTTCCAAGAAACAGGCAAAGCTAAAAATAAGGTGTCCAACCGGGGATAGTCAAAACCTTCACCCACATATTTTCCAGTAGCAACAATGACGAGTGGTTCAGAGGATGGTAGATTTTGCAGATATTCCATTTTCTGACGTTTCTCTTTTGCCGATTCGGAACCGACAAGGGTAATGACATGTTTGCAATGAGGAGTCAAAGCATTTGCCAAAGTTTCGACATGGGCGGTAAGGTTGGTCAGTATAATGGGAGAACGTCCTTCTTTTAAAATCTCACACACATCATCTATTATAAGACTGTTCCTGTTTTCGTCTTCAGACATATTCTGAACCATCCGGGCATAAGTAGATTTTTCATCCGTCAACTCTCTATAAGAAGTGAATCGGGGAATAAGCAGACGCGCGAATGTCTGGGATGCCATTTGGGTTTTGGCGTCTGCCGAATAACGGATGGGACCGCATTGCATGAAGATAATTGGCTGATGACCGTCCTTACGGATTGAAGTGGCTGTCAATCCGTAGACATAGCGGGCGTTGGCATACTTCAATATCCGTTCAAAATTCACGGCTGAAATATGATGGCATTCGTCCACAATCAGCATTCCATAATTTCGGACAAAAGGTTTCACATCGCTGTCCTCTAAACAGGATTGCATCAAGGCTATATCTATTTTTCCATGCAGTGAATTTCCTTTGGAGTCCAATGTACCGAATGGCGAAAAGGCTTTTTTACGACCTCGTTTCTTCGGAAGGGCATCTTCCGTAAAGTCTATTTGCAAGAATTCTTCCAAACGGGATTTCCATTGGTCTAACAAAGTTTTGGTGTGAACAAGTATCAGCGTGTTTACTTTCCGTTCTGCAATCAAACCGATAGCTGTAACCGTTTTGCCGAATGCGGTAGTGGCATTCAATATTCCGTTATCATGGGCTGTCAGGCTGGCTATGGCCGCTCGCTGTTCTTCACGGAGTTGCCCTTTAAACGCTACGGCTATATTTTCTCCGTGATTGGTCTTGTCTTCCATGCGGTAGTCGACTTGATTACCCTCCAAAATGGCAACGACCGCATCCTCACATCCGCGGGGCAGGGCGATGTAATCCTCTTCCATATCGGCACAGGAAATGATACGAGGAATGTTGTAAGTGGATAGTCGCATTCCTTGTCTGGCATAAAACTCCGGATTTTTGAATGACGCGATTCGTTTCAGGTGGTTCACGACCTTTGCAGAAAATCCCTGCAAAGGTATGTATAGCATGTTGGAGCGTATGAGGACAGGATTGGCAGGAAAATCTTTATGAGCAATCTTTTGAGGCACGGGTGTCTCCCAAGGTTTCGACTCACTGGTAGTAGACAACTCGCCCAATTCCGAATCCGTTTTATATTTTGTCAATATTGCGTCAACTGCAACCTCGGATATCCGTTTTATTTCAAGCAAATAATTCCATTGGTTTTCGTAAGCCACAAAGTTTTCGTCTACAAACACGCTGTTCCCTTCCTTGCGGGCTTTGCCTTGCAGTGGCAATGCCACCAAATTGCCAAACCCACCTTCGGGCAACCTGTCTTGATTGGGGAAGAAACGGTCGTATGATTTAAAGGTCATCCTTCCGTATCTTTCTGTTGCTTCTGTCAAAATTGCATTTCCAAGTCTTCGTGCCTTGGATGCAGGCAACGGCTGTTCAAAGAATATCCAGACATGTGCGCCATTCCCTGAGCGGGAGCGCTCAATGGAACAAGGAGCATCCCAATCCTTGCAGACCCCGACATACGCCAACACATCTTTCTGGTATCCATGTTCGCAGGACTTGTCATCAAAATCCGCGCACAGGAAGTTACAAGTATTGTCGGCAAGGATAGCGTATGCACCGATTACGTCCTGACCTTCCGGGCTTTTTCCTTCAAGATGCCGGTAGATATCCTCATACTCCAGCGGTTTAAACGACCTGTTGGGACATTCCGTACACTTATACTTTTTCTTGTCACATAATTGCCTGTCCCATTCGTTCCTGCATACAGGCTGGTAGCCGGATTTTCCGCTTGTCCGGCTGTACCATCTCCGCGCGAATACATCCTCACGTCCTTTGAACAGGTTACGGAACACATCCACTTTCTCTTCCAAAGACAAATGTTGCTTTATGATGGGTAGTGTCAAGGGAGTACCTTTGCTGCCGAGCAAAGACTGTAGCCTGTCTACCTCCTTATGAAGATACTCATTCTCCATCAGAAGTTTGTTGTATGCCGCCAACAGTTCTTGGTATGTAAGCTGCTTTCCCATATCATTCAAAGCAACGGTGTCATATATAAAGGCAGGTACACAATGCCATCTTCTGTTTTCACATCTTTGTCGTGAAGCACGTAGGGTGTGGATAATTGGGAGCCATACTTAGCTATACACTTTTTTAATGAATTCAGCGTGTAACGTTGCCCGGACTTCACCTCTATGGGGGAAATATTATGCCTGCTGGTCGTTACGGGTTTGGCTATCAGGAAATCAATCTCCATGCGGTCATCTGCCGATGTCCGTGAACTGTTGCTGAAGAAATAAAGTTTGTGTCCTGCCGCCCGGAGCATCTGCGCTACGATGTTCTCCACCAGCATACCTTCGTTCACTTCCAGCTTGTCAAACATCAGCTTCCGGTAAAGGTCTGCGCTTACTATTCCACGCTCATCGAAAGCATGGCTGATGAGCAGTCCGGTATCGCCCATGTAGCATTTCAGTGTAGTGCGTTCTTCATTCAGTTTCAGCCCGATACTCGGCTCCGTTGAGTTATAGCAGCAGTTAATGATTTTGGCGTCACTCAACCAAAAGAAAGCCTGCGAATAGTCACGCATACGGGCTTCGCTCTGCAAGGCGGACAAGACAAACTTCTTTTCATGTTTCTGCAATTGACCCGGTATTTCCTCAAAAATAGCGGCAACTTTGGTTTCCTGATTGTCGGCGTATTTGTGAATGTCATTGCGATAAAGAGCCAATATGTCACGCTTCACCTCATCTACCTTTTCAAAATCCCGCGTTTCCACATATTTGGCGACAGCCTGCGGCATCCCCCCGACAATCAGGTATTGCCGGAAATAATCCATTGCCCGGCGGTGGAAAGCCTCCATCGGAAGACGTTTGTCAAACCGCATCCGGATATAAGGCATCAGCATCTCGTCTCCCATAGCCCACAAGAATTCCTCAAAGTCCATCGGAAACATTTCGATGACGTGTTCTTCGGAAGGCAGCATGATGTCCTTGACATTCTTCTTGATGGAAATGAGCGAGCCTGTCTCAATGTAATCATAGCGACGGTCTGCCACCAAATGCTTGATGGCTGCACGGGCACGGGGGCAAAACTGCACTTCATCGAATATGACCAGAGAACGTGCTTCTTCGTCTTTCGTCTGACGTGGGGTGAGTTTCCGTCTGAAGTAAAGCTCCAGATTCATGAAAAGCATGTCAAGGTCGTCCAGATAAAGGTTGAAAAACTCCATCACCTGCGGGTTTACCTTGCTGAAGTCCACCAGAATATAAGACGCATATTCCTTACGAGCGAACTCTTCCACAATATAGCTTTTCCCTATACGTCTGGCTCCTTCTATCAGAAGGGCGGTATCACCTTTATGGTTCTTCTTCCATTCCAGCAGTTTATCGTATATCTTCCTTCTCATAATTCACGTATTCGTCTTTATTATATTATTGATATTTCACATATTCAAGATTATCACGTTTGCAAAAGTACACTTTTTCTTGAATTAAAAAGAACCTTAGGATGTTTTTTATTTCAATCTTTTGACATATCGTGTACCAGCTCAAAAAAGTAGACACGGAAAAAATATTTCAGTTAAACAATTTTTCCACGTATCGGCGCAATCGGCACGGGCGCACAACAATTTCATTTTCAGTGTGTTACCTGTCCTTGCTCTGGTAACAGGCGGCTAACGGCTTGGTAACTGAAATGCCTCGCCATTCCGCACTCCGTTGCGTTTCCCGCATCCGGCAGAATAATGCGAAACCGCTCATTTCAAATGGGTTGCGTTTTATCGTTACTCGTTTGCTGACGGGTGCTTTGTGGGTTTTGTTCCATGTGGAGAAGCAACAGCTTCTCCACATGAGGGAAGCACCGCTGTATCTTATCCATATACTCGTTGAATTTGGTACGTTCTTCCTTATGCTCCCGTTCCATTGTTTCAATATACCGTACCAACTCTTCGTTCTGACATTCAAGTACGGATACGCCCTGATGCCATTCTGCACCAATCGAAACCAAACTCTCTGAGTGCCAGTGAGAATGCTCAAATTCGCTTTATTCTACGTTTTATCCTATTATTTTTCCTGAAAATTTGGATATTCCGCGGATATATGCAATCTTATTCGCATATCTCAAATAAATGTCGTAAGTTTGCAACCCGAAATCATTTTATTAACCAATCAAACTTTAAAAATGACACATGGGAAACGAACTTTTGCGCTCCAAGGAGCGTATCTTGGCAATCGACGCACTTCGCGGATTCGCCGTTATGGGAATCATCCTTTTGCATAACATCGAGCATTTCAACTATTATTCTTTTCCGAAAACGGACTCTCCCCTGCTTGCCAGCCTCGACAAGCACCTATGGGACATGCTTTTCTTCCTCTTTTCAGGGAAAGCATACGCTATCTTCGCCTTGCTCTTCGGCTTTACCTTCTACCTGCAAAGCCGTAATTGCGAGAAACGGGGCGAAGACTTCCGAAACCGGTATATGTGGCGGCTCGTCCTCTTGTTGGGATTCGGGTTTATCAACGCTTCTTTCTTCCCCGGCGAAATCTTGGTGCTTTACGCCCTCTTGGGATTCGTATTGGTTCCGGTGCGGCATCTGTCGGACAAGACGGTCTTTTGGATTGCCTGCTTCTTGATGCTCCAACCGCTGGAATGGTGCAAAGTGATCTATGCGCTAATCAATCCCGAAGCCAACCCGCAACAGATGATTTACTCTTTAGGCGATGTTTACCCGCAACTCGGAGGAAGCTCATGGTGGGAAATGGTAAAGGTGAATTTCGTGACAGGCCAGCTTGCCAGCCTCAATTGGGCATGGTGCTACGGGCGTGTGTTCCAAACCGCCTCGCTCTTTATGCTGGGCATGCTGATAGGGCGGAAAGGCTTGTTCCGCATGACCGACGAGACACACGACCGGGTAATGGGCTTCTGGCAACGGGTAGGCATCTACGCTCTGCCCAGTGCGGTCATCCTTTATTACCTGAAAGACTTTATCTATTCGCAAATCAAAAACCCGTTCCTGAAGGCTTCGATGGAAACCATTTGGAACTCATGGTACAACTTGGCTTTCATGCTTGTAATGGTCAGCGCGTTCCTCATTCTCTATTGGGTTAATAAAGGGAAAGTGCAACAGATACTGGTGCCTTACGGCAAGATGAGCCTGACCGACTATATCACCCAATCCATTATCGGAAGTTTCATTTATTACGGATACGGGCTGGAGATGCACCGCTATTGCGGCACCACGCTGAGCCTCTTGATTGGCATCGCCTTCTTCCTGCTCCAACTGGCATTCGCGCATTGGTGGTTCCGACACTTCAAACGCGGTCCGCTGGAAACCGTTTGGCATCGCCTCACGTGGATAGGCAAGAAACATCAATAAATGCATCCGTATGCCTTGAAAAACGAAGCCTGCTTCATCAGCTTATGAAGCAGGCTTCGTTGCCTTATGAAGCAGGCTTCGTAAGCCGATGCACCTATATGCATTTTTGTCATCACTTTGCTGACAATTTGGCATGTATCTGAAGATACGCCGATATTCATATTAAAAATCATAAAATGCAGGCAAGAATAGAGATTATCTCAGCCGATATTTGTACCTTTGTTACATTTTAGAGGCTGCTGAATGAGAAAGATAATTCACATAAAACATATTGTCCGGACGACAATCATCTTGGTGCTGGTATGCTACTTCGGATTGATTGCCATCCTGAACCTGTCTTTTATCCAAAAGCAACTATCCGATATCGTGTCCGATGAACTGAGCCAGCTCATGCATACCGAAGTAAGCATCGGCAACATTGATTTAGGGCTTCTGAACCGGATTATCATCCAAAACGTAACGCTGAAAGACCAAGAGAGCCGCGAATTGCTCAAGGTGTCCCGCCTGTCTGCCAAGATAGAAATCTCACTCCTGTTTCATGGGCAAATCCGCATCAGTAGCGTACAACTCTTCGGACTCCATGCACGCCTGAACCGGAAAACCCCTGAATCGCCCACGAATTTCCAGTTCGTATTGGATGCCTTTGCTTCGAAAGACACAATAAAGAAAGATAAGAAACCCATCGACCTCCGCATCAATGCGGTGCTTATCCGTCGTGGGCAAATCTACTACGATGTCTTGTCGGAACCCGAAACCCCGAACCGCTTCAATGCTAAACACATCGGAGTGCAAAACCTCTCGGCTACCCTCTCTTTGAAAGCCTTGACCAACGACTCGGTCAATGCGCAAATCCGGCGCATGAGCTTCAACGAGGCAAGCGGGTTCAAGCTGAAGAAAATGACGATGAAATTCATCGCAACCCCTCGCCGGCTGGCTCTCAACGACTTGGAAATCCAACTGCCCGAAACTTCGCTTGTAATAGACAGCCTTAGCGCAAATTATGACAGCATCCCGAAATTTCCGGTCTTGGACAAGAACACAACTTACCGTATGCGCCTCGAAGCCCATATTACTCCGGCAGACCTTGCCATGTTCGTACCGGCTTTTAGCCATTTCCATAGTCCGGTGGATTTCCGGCTGGCTATGGAAGGAGAAGGCAACCGCACCCGATGCAACGAAATATACCTCGACGGAAACGATAAAACCCTGCTTCTCAAAGGGAAAGGCATAGCCAACCATTGGCACGAAAAGGACGGAATGTTCCTGTTCGGGCAAATCTCCCAACTGGATGCCGATGCCCAAGGAATGGCATGGCTGTTTCGGAACCTTACGGGGAAAGAAGAGCCTCCAGGCATCGTAAAACGCCTGGGAGATGTGCAATTCACCGGAAATGTATCCGGATACCTCCGCCAACTCACCACATACGGCATGATTACGTCTGATGCCGGAACAGTACAAGCCAATATAACCATGCACAAAGCCACCGGCACTTCGCCCCGTTCGTATTCAGGCAAAATCAAGAGCGAGACATTCAATCTCGGAACGCTTTTAGGAAACGAACAGACATGGGGGAATACAGTGTTCGACATCGAATTAGAAGGGTTCAGATACCAAAACGGGAATGCCCAGTCGTATATTAAGGGCGTGGTTTCTTCGTTGACGTATAAACAATACGAATACCACGACATCCGGCTCGACGGCCAATATGCACCGGGAGGATTCGATGGGAAAATCACACTGAATGACGCCAATGGAAACATCGAAATCAACGGGCATGTAGCCACCCAGCGGCAAGTTCCGGATTTCAATGTAGCGATAAACGTACGCAATTTCCGCCCGAACGCGCTTCATCTGACCGAGAAATACCCAGACACCGATTTCTCTTTGAAAGTACTGGCTGACTTTACGGGACATTCCATTGACGATGCACAAGGAATCATCCATATAGATAGCGTATCGGTCAATGCACCTGATAAAGACAAGTGCTATTCGTTTGACCATTTCGATATTGCCGCAAGCACCCTTAGCGGAAGCCAGGAGAAACGGATTGAAATCCGCTCGCCTTTCCTCAACGGTGCCGTTCAGGGTAATTATTCATACCGTACCCTCCCCACCAGCATCCTGAAGAATGTGCAACGGTATATCCCTGCCCTATTGGCTCAAGACAAGAAAATGCCGGAAACAAACAATAATTTCCGCTTTGATATCCAACTGGACAATACCGACCTCTTATCGAAAGTGCTCGACGTTCCTTTGGATGTCACTATGCCTGTATCGCTAAAAGGATATTTCGATGATAGCCAGACACGGATGCAAGTACGTGCATACGCGCCCGAATTTACCTATAAAGGCGCGTATTACGAAGCGGGTACCTTCCTTTGTGATAATACGGGCGAAGGGCTTCAATGCCAACTCCGTGCCAACAAGCGGATGAAAAAAGGAGCCATGGTTAACCTTGCGGTACAGGCTTTGGCTCATGATAACCAACTTCAGGCAATGGTTAACTGGGGAAATAATACCGAAACTACATTTAGCGGAAAACTGCAAGCCATAGCGCACTTTCAAAAATCAGAAGAAGAAAAACAATTGAACACCCGGATTCAAATCCAGCCTAGCCGGATTATCCTGAATGACAGCATTTGGCACATACACCCCTCGGAAGTGGTCATCAACAAGGGCATCATCGACATTCATGATTTCCGCTTCGAGCATCGCGACCAATATGTACGGGCAAACGGACGGATAGGAAAAGCCGAAACAGATAGTTGCCTGGTAGACTTGAGTAACATCAACCTGCAATACATCATGGATATCATCCAGTTCCATGCCGTAAAATTCAACGGGCTGATTACCGGACGGGTTCATCTGCATCACGTGTTAGACAAACCTGTCATGTACACCCGTCTGGACGTGAAAAGCTTCTCCCTGAACGATGCGTTATTAGGCAGAGGAGACATCAAAGGCGAATGGGATAACGAACTGGGCGGTGTGCGTCTCTTGGCAGATATCAAGGAGAATGAACAATATTCCACTTTCGTAGACGGATATGTCTCTCCCAAAGAAAAAGGACTAAACTTGAACATCCGTGCAGGAGGCACGAACTTAGCCTTTCTCCAGCCGTTTATCGACGGTATTTTCACCAATATGCAGGGACGTGTATTCGGGAATGTACGCCTTTACGGACCATTTTCCGGTCTGGATTTGGAAGGGGACGCACGGGCTGATGCCAGTATGAAAGTGGATATCCTGAACACTTCTTTCAAAGTGCATGCCGATTCGGTGCACATCCGTTCGGGGCATTTCGGGTTTGACAATGTGCAGATAGCCGATATGGAAGGAAATACCGGACTGGTAAACGGTTCTTTAAATCACCGGAAACTCAAGAATCTGACCTATAATTTCCGCTTTAACACCAACAACATGCGGGTGTTCCACACCGAAAAAGAGACGCCTGAATTTCCTTTCTATGGCACTATCTACACCACCGGTGAAGTCTTGCTTCGGGGCGGGAACAATGCATTAAACGTAGACGGAACTTTACGGACCGACCCTCATACTTCGTTTACATACGTGACCGCAACCGCCGCCGAAGCCACCAGCAACCAGTTTATCGAATTCGTAGACCGGACTCCCAAACGTCAACAAGAAAACATACATACCGAGCTCTATCACCCGCTGAACGAGCGCGAAGAGGAGGAAGAAGACGATACACCGCTGGATATGCATCTGAACTTTCAAATAGAAGCCACACCGGACGCTACCATGCGGATTGTCATGGATCCGATTGCTGGAGACAACATTTCAGCAACCGGAACGGGAAACCTGCGTATCAATTTCTATAATAAAGGCGATTTCTTGATGTTCGGGAACTATAATATCGAAGACGGAATCTATAAGATGAGCATGCAGAACGTTATCCGGAAAGACTTTACCCTGCAATCGGGAGGTATGGTTTCCTTCAACGGAAATCCACGCCAGGCAAACCTGAATGTACAAGCGGTTTATACGGTTAACTCGGCTTCGCTAAACGATTTGGTAGCAGATGCTTCCAGCTCGCGGGGCAATGTGCGGGTCAATTGCCTCTTGAATTTGAGCGGAAACCTGACCAGCCCGACCCTGAAGTTCGACCTCGACCTGCCTACCGTAAGCGATGAAGACCGTGAACTGGTACGGAGTCTGACCAGTACAGAAGAACAAATGAATACCCAAATCATCTATCTGCTGGGTATCGGGAAATTCTATACATACGACTATAACAACAATGCCACCCAGTCGGATGCCACCAGTTCATTGGCTTTCAGCACTTTATCCGGGCAATTAAACAACATGCTCTCGCAAGTCATCGACAATCAGAACTGGAATGTAGGAACCAACCTAAGCACTGGCGAAAACGGATGGAGCGATGTGGAAGCCGAAGCCATTTTGTCCGGAAGGCTATTGGATAACCGGCTCATCATCAATGGAAACTTCGGCTATCGGGACAATGCTCTGCAAAACACAAACTTCGTAGGAGACTTTGAAGCGATGTGGATGCTGACCAAAAACGGAGAATTGCGTTTAAAAGGATATAATGAAACCAATGACCGCTATTTCACCAAATCGACCTTGACTACCCAAGGCGTCGGACTGATGTATAAGAAAGATTTCGATAATTGGCGGGAATTATTCGACTGGATGCTGCTCCGCAGAAGAAAGAAAAAACAAGCTCAAGAAGCTGAAGAGCAACAACCCTATGTACAAGAGAAACGGAATAAAGAAACAACTAAAGACTAAATAACGAATGGAACGTACGTATTATTTACCTGCCGAATGGCATAGACAAGGCTATATCCAACTGACCTGGCCACATACCGGAACCGATTGGAACTACATGCTGGAAGAAGTGGAAACGTGTTTCCTCAATCTGGCACGGGAAATCGCAAGCCGCCAACCTTTATTGCTGGTTGCTCCCGAATTTCCTAAAGCACTCGAAGAAACGGAATACAAATCCAATATCCGTTTCGTCCCCTGCCCCACCAACGACACTTGGGCACGCGACCATGGCTTTATCACCTTGCTTCAAAAAGACTCATCCCCTTTGCTGCTGGACTTTTGCTTCAACGGTTGGGGAATGAAATTTGCAGCTTGTAAAGATAATCTGATTAATACCCACCTCTATAAAAGCGGCTTACTGAATGGGCATTACGTCAATTGCCGCAATTTTGTATTGGAAGGCGGGTCAATAGAAAGCGACGGAGAAGGCACTTTGCTCACCACTTCCACCTGTCTGTTGGCTCCGAACCGGAACGACACTTTATGCCGGGAAGAAATCGAACAATACCTGAAAGAACGGTTCAACCTGCTTCAAGTTCTATGGTTGGATTACGGCTTTTTAGCAGGAGATGATACTGATAGCCACATTGATACACTTGCCCGCTTATGTCCGAACCACACCATTGTCTATGTGCAATGCACCGACATCGAAGACGAGCATTACGGAGCATTGCATGCCATGGAGGAACAACTAAAAACCTTCCGTACATTAAATGGCGACCCATTCCGTCTGCTTCCGCTTCCGATGCCCGATGCCATTTATGATGCTGAAGGAGAAAGATTGCCTGCTACGTATGCCAATTTCCTGGTTATGAATGAAGCTGTGCTATATCCTACATACGCCCAACCGGAAAAGGACCGTCAGGCAGCCCAAGTGCTGGTTAAAGCTTTCCCCGGAAAAGAAATAGTAGGAGTCGATTGCCGGGCATTGATACAACAACACGGGTCACTGCATTGCGTCACCATGCAATACCCCGAAAGTGTTTGCCCCTTTTAGTGCATCAAAGAGAACACAAACTAATTATCAATTCTCAATTTTTAATTTTCAATTTATATGACAAGAATCATCCGCGCAGGTATCGTTCAGCAATCGTGCTCTACCGATATCAAAACTAACTTAGAAAAGTTGCACCGCAATATCGCTTCTTTGGCTCAAGCCGGAGCCAATCTGGTCGTATTGCAAGAACTTCACAATACACCCTATTTTTGCCAAACCGAAGACACCTCTTTGTTCGATTTGGCAGAACCTATACCCGGACCTTCTACCGGTTTCTATAGCGAAATAGCTTCCGCTTACCACATCGTATTGGTCACCTCATTATTCGAACGCCGTGCACCGGGACTGTATCACAATACAGCCGTTGTATTCGATACAGACGGAAGCATAGCCGGCATCTACCGCAAAATGCACATCCCCGATGACCCTGCTTATTACGAAAAATTCTATTTCACTCCCGGAGACATCGGCTTCGAACCGATTCAGACTTCTATTGGAAAATTAGGCGTACAAGTTTGTTGGGACCAATGGTATCCCGAAGGAGCACGGCTCATGGCACTGAAAGGGGCTGAAATATTGATTTATCCAACTGCCATTGGGTGGGAAAGCACTGATACCCAAGAAGAGAAACTGCGCCAAATCGGTGCTTGGATAACGGTACAACGAGGACATGCCGTAGCCAATGGCTTACCCGTCATAGCCGTAAACCGGGTTGGTTTAGAACCTGACCCGTCCGGACAAACCAATGGTATCTTGTTTTGGGGGAATAGCTTCGTTGCCGGACCTCAAGGCGAACTATTGGCTCAAGCAAGCAATACGAAAGAAGAGAATCTGATAGTAGACATCGATATGGACCGGAGTGAAAATGTACGCCGTTGGTGGCCCTTCCTCCGAGACCGGCGCATTGATGAATTCGAAAACCTTACCCGCCGGTTTATCGACTAATCTTTATTCCAAATAAATTGAGTAGGAGGAAAACGAAGTAGTTTTCTTCCTACTTTCGTTTTCCTACCAAACCGCTTGCCATCCTCCCGTTATTAAGAGTGTATTATAATTACAATCGGGCTTTGCTATATACTTTATATGCCATATTGTTTCATTTTACCATATAACGTGGCTGCCCGATGCTGAGCAACAGATCTGCCAGCAAGCGGTTGCCATTCGCTTGCTCCAAAGCACAGATTATATAACTGAAACAAATTTAAATTTCACTTGGTTCAGTTCGTTTATGTTTGTGACTTCTATCTTTATTGGCATTCCTTTCTTCATATTTTTATTCTGCATATAATCTTTAGGCAATGCGGCTCTGGGTATACACCCTATACCTTCTCCCTTGACTTCCACAAATATTCCACTGTACGGATTCTTATTGATAATAACTCCTTCATATTCCTCATTAACTTTGAAGGCACATTTATTGATATATTGAGTAAGGTCTTCTCTTTTCACTGTTTGCAAAGTGCCGTTATTCACGGTGAAATAGAGTGCTTGCTCATTCATTGTTCGAATTGCTGCAACCAATTTAGAATTAACGATATGGATTTTCACATAATTACAAGTGAGTAGATTTATGCCTGATGCAGAAATGATTCCATATCGCGTCTTTGGATATATATCATATCCATAAGATTTGTACTGAGTTTCCGCTACAATAAAAATATCAGAATTCCAAATCTTCATTATTTTATATTTAGCTTCTATCAGTACATGAAACTCCATGTCCATAAGCCCCCACTGATGGCCTTCCCGGAACAAAAGAAATGTACCGGCTTTCTTAAACTGCTGATATTTCATGGGCAATAGCCATTCGTCGGTTTCTTTGTTTTGGATACCAACCTTGTCGAAACACTGAATTACTGAAACATTCTCTCTCAGATTAAGGGAGAGGACATTGTGGACTTCTTCTCCTTTCTCTGACAGTCTCCCCGTTTTATTATCACGTTTGGCCAATAGTGTTGAATTATTCTTATCCACCCATATCTCATCATAAATAAACTCGGTTAATACTTTAGACTCCTTTGCTGAATATAATCCCCATTTTTTCTTTTTCATGGACAAGACTGCAAACAAGTGACCGTATAGATGGTTGATTTGTTTATAATGACAGGGACACAGCTGCTTATTCTTGGTGTCAACAAGCCCAAATTCTCCAAAAGCTTCTATAATATAATAGGTTTCTCCTATCGTTTTTTTCGTGTACTGTACTTCTCCTTGTTGGTTGATAAATCCTGTTTTGCCGGCTTTGGTAGAAACTGTAAGCATACCTGTGTTTTCGTCAGGTGCTTGGATATCCTGGTAATATGGAGTTATAACTTTGCGTTGGGTCAGGTCATACAGCTGACATCCTGATGAATCTTTTATTTTTAGCAGGTTATTTGTCAGTTTAATAATCGTCTGATAATTGATGGGCAGGATTTGCTCGTTGGATAAGAACAATCCATGCAGGTTATTGCTTGTCAGGATAAAATAGTGATTCCCCCAGTAGGTTATGCTTTCATACTTGCATGCTGTAATGGCTGTGCCATCGGACTCTATTCCATATTGACCCAAAAAACTATAGATGACATAACCGTCTTCCACTGCATTTTTCTCGTATATCTTGTTGCCGTTTCTATCAATTTTACCCTTTCGGTTTGCGAGTTCAACCGTTATCTCTCCATTTTCGTCCATGTCGTTAATATGGTCATATGCCATCTCATCCAATAAATGACGTGTGGAAATGTTATATATGATATATGCGTGTTTATAGTAGTTTGAGTATTTTTCTACTTTCAACAGTACATCGGAAAGAATGCTTATCGAGTTATATTCATTCGGTAACAGTACATCACCATTGATACTGATTATGCCCCATTTATAATCTGTGTTTTGAACGGCAAATAAATCATCCTTGATAGGAGTAACATGACGGTACATACAAGGAATAAGTATTGAACCATCTATGCTGTTGACACCATATTGATCCAAACGGTTAACAATGGCGTAGGCATTGTTGATTGTTTCATTAATGTAATATATCGGCTCACCGTCCGCCCCAATGTAGAATGTGTATCCAATGTAGGTAACCGGTATCTGTCCTTTCTCATCCAGAAAACCGACGGTGTCATAGGTTTCTTTATGCAACTGGCAGGTGGCCATATTGTATATGCTGTATGTGCCACCATAGCCATAATATCCTTTCGATTGTACTTTTAACAATATGTCTGAAACCTTTTCAATGGAACTGTAGCTGCATGCTAAAAGCAATTTCCCTTTTTGGTTTTTTATTCCCCATTCGTTTCCAATCTTTATGGCGTATACACCCTTTGTCAAATAGCGGATGTTATTATGCTCGCAACCAAGGATGAGGTCGCCTACTGAAGACTTCAAACCATATTTGCCGAGGAAACAGATTTTTATGGAACCATCATCAAACGTTTCTGTGTCTGTATAGATTGGTTCACCGGCACTATTGATATAGCTTTCTGTATCATTCCCCTGCACCTTGATGTTCCCTTCTTTGTCAGGCTGTCCGATGAAATTATAGGATTGTTTATCCAGTGTTTGCTGGTCCGAAGTACGGAATATCAAATATTGGGAGCTTTTGCATAGTTTCAAAAGATTGTCCGTGAAAGGTTTAATCTCATCATATTCGCAAGGCAACAGTCTTTTCCCGGCTTTATCATATAATCCATATTTGACCAAAGGATTACCCCAATATCTGTTTTCTTTTTTTGCAACAATAAATAAATTGTTTGTAAGTAACTTGATTTCAGAATAGGATATAGGAATAATCATCTGGTTGGAAGAGATTGCCAAGATGCCAAAAGTTGAGCTGCCTACCAACGCGTATTCTTTTGAAATGGGCTTAATAGGATCCGTATAAGTGATCGGCAAAACAATTTCTAAATTCATATTTAGAATACTGTAAACTTTTTGAAAGAAATTGCCTTCTTTTCTTTGACTTACGACGATATATCCTTGCTCTTTATAAAGTGTGATAGAAGCATACGCTATCGGTAGTAGAAATTTTCCATTCAAATCATATATTCCCCATAAGTCGGTTTGGCTGACCTTTATCCAATCGTCGGCAAGTAGCTCAATGGCGTCGTATATGCGTGGTAAACATTCCTTTCCATTATGCGTCACATTCCACTTACTAAAGAAGGATGTTGCAACATATCCATCGCACAGCGTAACTTCATTATCATAAATTTCCTTTCCATTATAGCTTAATGTTCCTATAGATTCTCCCACTTTCACTTTGATATAGTCTTTATGCGAAAAATCCATATAGTCATATTTGAAGGGTGTCAATATGGTTCCATCAAGATTGGCAAGTGCATATTTGTTATCTTTCAATAACCGGAAAAGTGTGTGGTTATTATATGTTTGGATGTCATCAAGCCCTTTCTCGCCAAACATATATCTGCCGCAATCCGCATTGTATAATGCGGATTTTCCATCATCTTTTTTTAGAATAAACAGGTCATCGCCTATATAATCGATCCAATTGAACTGGCTTTGCAGAATCTGCTTGCCTTGGCAATCATATAATCCGTAATTTTCCGCTGCGTTGTCACGGATTGTCTTTACTTTAAAATAGTTGTTGGTAATTGCAATGCACCGTTGATATGCTATGGGTACTATTACCGTGTTATTCGTATCTACGACTCCTTCTTTACCCTGTTGTCTAACAATAAAATTGCCGCCATTAAAGCGTAGCTGCTCATAAGGAAGAACCTGCTGTGTTGCATCGGCTAAATTTATCAAACATATTGCATTATCTTGGTTCACTGCAACACACTTTTGGCTGTTTTCTATGGGGGTGATGGATTTATAGTCTATGGGGATAATCAATCTCAAATCTTTGGAATAGATGCCATACAAACTATTGCGGCAAACAATGATGTGTTCTCCGTCCTTACAAATCTTAGTACTCTGATAGATAAACGGTATGATGTTTATTCCATCGGTCAGCACATAGCCTGTTTCGCTGCCATTATATGGGTGTTTAATTGTGATTCTCAGGCGGATTCCCTCGTTCTGAATAGTGATTTTGTCATGGGGGTTTCGGTCGCATAGTTTTTCAATTTTGTCATCAAACAACAGGGACCATGTTGATGTTGATTCTGCAAAAATCAATCCATTTTCTCTTTGATAGATATTCAGGTATTCGCAAGGAAGAATCTGTCTGCCATACTGGTCATATAAAGCGGTTTTGCGGTTGTACTTTGCCAAGAAATAGTCACCCAGCGCTTCAATGGATGAATATTGCGGAGCCGTAAGGTGCCTGAAGTTATACATTAGGCCCATTCTGTTATTCACTTTATAAATAACAGCACGCTCTGCTTTTGCTACCATTTGGCTGACAAGTTCCATCATCTCCTGTTCATCAGGCACATCGTTATTACGCTTCACATGTGCCATCCAGCGTTCCAAAAGCTGCTTTCTGTCATTTTCAATGCGTTTTTCTATTTTCCTAGCATCGGGATGTGCACAATAATATTCCTCTTCTGCATCTACGTAGTAGACTTTTCCCGATGTTTCATCGAAGGTGAGGTCGGACAATGTAATTAATTTGCCGGACACATCCAATCCATCTCCATTTTTAGTGACAGGATATTTCCATTTATTTTCTGGTGTGAGCCAATTGCATTTCAATACCAGTTCCTTTCTTTTCTCGCTTACCTCACGTGCTTCACGGTCAAATACAAATATGTTACGTTTGTTGGTGTAGTAGATATCTTTCATCATGAGGTTACTCAAATCAACATACTTGACATTTTCTTCAAAGTTGAATATCCAAATGATGAAATAATGATGTAGTCTATAGAAAATATCCCGGTCAACGATGGTACTAAGGAAGGTCGTGGAGAGTTGAAGCTCAAAAACCACATTCAACGCTTTAAAGGTGGCACAGATATCGGGACGTCGCCAGTTAAAATAGGGTATATTGGCATTGATACGTTGCTCAATCTTTATGTTGTCAACACCTTGTTGCTTACTCTGTTCTCCATTTAATCCATCATATATCCACTGCTTAAGTTTCTTGTGTCTTTTGCTTTCCTGGCAAAGTCCATATTTTCGGGCTTCAATTTCTTCCTTTGACATGTTTACACTCGTCTTGATGGGGCAATCGGCACTATCATGCAGATGGGTGAAAAAAGAAATATGTCCTCGCTCAAACTTTCTGCCAGCAATCTTTATCTGTTGTCTGCAGAAAGGACACAGGAATCGTTTTTCACTAAACTTTATACAGCGTTCGAACTCTTCACGCCATTTGATAAGTTCAGACTCGGGACGGGCAAAGAATTCTTCGGCATCTATCTCCTTTTCTGTTTCAGTATCGAAAATCTTCTCAATTCTCCTGACTGAAGTGTGAACATCTTCAATTTCCTCTTTCTGCTCTTCAAGTTTTGAGTTTGACTTTTCTTCCGTAACAAGTTCTGCTGATTCTTCTGTAGCAACCTTTGCTTCATCTGTATCATCTTTTGCACGTTCTTCTTCCACAATGTTGTTTATAGTCTGTTCCGAGTCTGTTATTGGAATTAACTCAACACTAGAATAGGGACAATCGTCTTTAGTGGCTTCATCTGCAATTTTTAAAATGTCCTGTAGTGATTTACTGACGGTTGTATCCTCATCGAAAACTATATCTGTACTATTGTTTACAGGCATGGATTCAATTTCATTATCCATCGTATTTTTTGTTTCTTCTTGCTGCGAATCTTCTTTAGGAGTATTATCAGCCATGTTTTTCCCACACACTTCTTCTTCAATGTATGGTTCTCCGTTGGTGAATTGATTTTCATCTTTCTGTAATTCTTCTCGGTTTAATGTTAATCGTTCTTCTGTTCCGTCGAGTTCCGCATGCAAGTTGCTCAATTCAGTTTGCTTTTGTTCTACTTTATTGTTCTGAACCATCATTGAAGCTTCCTGATTAGCAATTTGATTTCTGAAACTTTCACCATCTCTGCTCGTAATGTCTCTTCCTTGTTCGGCGTTTTCGCTTCGTTCCTCTTTTTTTTCGCTTTCTACCCGATATTTCTCTTTCTCTTCTTCAAGAAGGGTCAGTTGTTCGGATAAAGTTTTAATAGTAGCGTTTAGTGACTGCTCATTTACTCGTTTCTTCTCAATCTCCCTTTGTTGTTCTTCGATTGTTGTTTCTAATTTATCGATTTTTTGACGCAACAGATTTTCTTCTGATTCTGAAGACTTAAGATTTGCAATTGCGTTTTCAAGCTCCTTTACCAACTTATCGTTTTGCGTTGAAAGATTTCTCTCAACGTTTTGCACATGCCCCAGCAAATCGGAATTCTTTTGTTGGGCATCATTGAGTAAATTTCTAAGGGAAAGAATCTCTTGTGCTTGCTCAGTGACCTTTTCTCTCATGCTATTGTTTTGAGATGTCAAGTCTTCTTTTTCAGTATATAAGTCTTTAATGGCACTTTCATTATTGGCTATTTCTCTTTCGGCATGAGCTAGTTTCAGCGATAATGCCTCTATCTCGGTTGCCAATCCTTTTATTTTGCTAAGGGCAGATTCCAATTCCTGCTTTTTACGAGCATTGTCTTTAAATAGCTGACGTTCTTTTTGCCTAACATCATATCCTGCTATCAATTTTATTAAAAAATCGGACGTTTTCATATGTCAGAAGTTATTTTATTATTAAATGTCAGAATAATTTACAAGCCGCTGTCACACAAGCCAGTCCTTACTCATACAAAAGAATCAACAACAAAAATCCTAAGAAATCTTTATCTGTCCTGCGCATCATCTCTTCCCGAACCATCTTAATCAGACCGGCTTTCTGTTTCTTTACCGCACTTTCTGACACATTCAGCAACTCGGCTATCTCCGCATTCTTCAACCCTTGTTCGAAACTCAAATCAAACAAACGACGATGCTTTTCGGGTAAAGAGCGAATGGAGTCGAAAAGCAAGTCAAGCACCTCTTGCTCCATCAGACTGTTCTGAAAATCCTCTTCCTCCCGATTAGCCAAATAATTCTCTTGAGCCATTTGCTTGCGCAAGATAGAAACAGACTGATTGTGCACACAAACATAGAGAAATGACTTGAACGCCGCAGCCGAAAGGAAAGTGTCACGCTCTTGATAAGCCTTAAAAATAGCATCCTGCACACAGTCTTCAGACATAAAAGACATTTCCCCGCCCAAACAACGGGAAGCGTATAAAATCAATTTGCTATACATATATTTATATAACGAATCAATTTTACCCTGCTGGAAGTCGATAAATATCTTTTCGTCTGTCATCTTTACCTCATATTTACGGGGCAAAAGTATAAAAACCGAGAAGATTATTTAAATTTTTCCTTAAAAAAATGCACATTCCTGCTGTCCTTTTTGCTTTTGATTGCGTTTGATGGATAAATGTGATTTAAAAAAAACAAAAAACGGCATGAATACACCTATTGATTACGAACGTATCGTTTTGCTCATCTACAAACGAATCACCGGAACAATTCGTACGGAAGAAAGCGCCGAGCTTGAAGCGTGGCGGAAAGCCACTCCAGAGAACGATGCCGTCTACCGAAAATTGACCGACATACGTTTCTTGGAACATGAATACCGCCGACTGCATATCATCGACCCCACCCGCCCGCTGGAAGACATGAAAGCGCGTATCCGCAAAGCATCGCGCCCGAAACGACGTCGCAACCGTATCGTCATGCTGCTAACCGTCACTTCTATAGCAGCCATGCTCTGCTTCGGTTACTTCGTGAATATCCATCCGTCGCACGAAGAAGTACCCCTTACCATTGCCCGCCAGTTGGAAGCCGCCAACATTACCGTAGGCAGGACACAAGCCATCCTCACATTGGACGACGGAACAGAAATCAACCTCGATGATGATTCCCTGCGCAACATCCATCTCATCGCACAACGACAGGCGCAAGAGAAACCCGCCGATGACTTGAAGACACGCATCAACAAACTGACCACTCCGCGAGGAGGAGAGTTCAAAATCACATTAGAAGACAGCACCGAAGTATGGCTGAATGCCGAATCACAACTTGTCTACCCCGAAAACTTCAACAACGGCGAACGCCGAGTGACCGTTACAGGCGAAGCATACTTCAAGGTAGCAAAAGACAGCCTGCGCCCCTTCTACGTAAAATCGGGCGACATGACCGTACGGGTGTACGGCACGGAATTCAACATCAACGCCTACACCGAAGAAAACCGCATTTACACCACCCTCGTATCGGGCAGCATTGCTCTGCAGCCGCACGACGGAAGCAAGGCCGAGCTGGTGCTGACACCGGGACATCAAGCGATATTCCTGAAGAACGACCGCTCAACCAGCATACGGAGCATAGACACACGCACCGTGACCGGCTGGCATAAAGGACGGTTTATTTTCGAAGAACAAAATCTGGAACAAATCATGCGTGCCCTGTCTCGCTGGTACAATTTCGATTACGAGTTCGAAGATACCAGTCTGGCTAACATCGTATTCAAAGGCAGTGCACCGCGCTATGCCGACCTGTCGGAAGCCTTATCCATCTTAGAAAAAAGCGGCGGAATCGGCTTCCGTGTACAAAACGAGAAAATCATCATAACTAATAATAACAAACAAAATGACTAATCATGAACAGTAGCAAACGAAAGCTATTCAGCTTAATCCTGCTGGGTATCTTAGGCATGCCGGTATCGGCACAAGACATCAACACAGTGTACAAAGATACACCTATCGAGAAAGTCTTTTCCGACCTGAAAGAAAAGACCAACCATGAGTTCGTCTACCAAAAGCAAATCTTGCAGGGCGTGCGCCCCGTCACCTGCACGCTGAAAGACAAACGGCTGGAAGAAGTACTCAACCAAGTGCTGAAAGGCACGGGACTGACGTATGAAATTGTGGACAACACTGTAATCATCCGCAAATCGGAAACCTCCGCCAAACAGCCGACACATCGCATCTATGGTACCGTCATCTCCAAAGATGATGGTTTGCCAGTCATCGGAGCCTCGGTCATCCTTTTGGACAATGACAATCAGAAAACGACGTTCGGCACAATGACCGACGTAGACGGCAAATTCGAAATTAGCGGCTTCTCATTCAACAAAGAATTTAAAGTACAAGTATCTTATATCGGAATGAAAACAACGGTGGTCGACGGTGAACCGAACCTGCACATCGTAATGGAAAGCGACGCACACATGCTACAAGACGTCGTGGTGACCGGTATCTTCAAGAAATCGCGCGAAAGCTACACAGGTGCCGTATCGACTATCACCGACAAAGAACTGAAAATCTACCGCGGACAAAACCTGTTGCAAACGTTGAAGAACATTGATGCCTCACTGAACTTCGCCGTAAATAATCTTGCGGGAAGCAACCCGAACACCTTGCCGCAAATCAACATCCGCGGTAACTCATCACTTCCGATGAGCGTAGAAGAATTCAACGAAAACGCATCCAACGCTGTTAACACACCACTCATCATCATGGACGGATTCGAAATCTCCCTTGAACGTCTGATGGACTATAATGATGAGGAAATCGAATCTATCAACATTTTGAAAGATGCCGCTGCCACAGCCATTTACGGTTCGCGCGGTTCAAACGGTGTCATCGTGGTTGTGACCAAACAGCCCGAACCGGGTAAACTCCGCGTGAACGCGGAAGTGGGTATCGACCTGAATATCCCCGACCTCAGTTCGTATGATTACCTCAATGCTGCCGAAAAACTGGAACTGGAACATTCATTAGGTATGTACAACTCCAGCGACACAGACCAAGACCGCATCTACCAACAAATCTATAATGAACGATTGCTCCGCGTCCAGTCCGGACAAACCACCGACTGGCTCAGCAAGCCCATACGCAACGCCGTAGGCTCACACTACAACATCCGCCTGGAAGGCGGTAGTGAAGAGTTCCGCTGGAGTGCCACTGCCAACTACAAGGACAGCGAAGGTGCAATGAAGAACAACTCACGCCGCACATTCACCGGTGGTATCACGTTGCTGTATAAAGTGAAGAACTTCACGTTCAAGAACTATACTTCATACAGCATGATACGAGCTAGAGAAAGCAATTACGGCTCCTTCAGCGATTACGTAGCTCAGCAACCTTACAACATACCTTACGACGAAAACGGACAAGTGGTGGAATTCTTCGAAGGCTTTTATGGATCCAGCCGGGGACGCGGCGAATCCAACCCGCTGTATGATGCGTCATTAGGATCGTTCGACAAGAACGGTTATGAAGAACTGACCAACAACTTCGCTGCAGAATGGAACATTATAGAAGGGCTGTCATTGCGCGGCCAGTTCGGTATCACCTCCACAACCAATCACAGCGATACCTTCCTCTCTCCGAAGGACTCTTATTTCACTTCCGATGAAGCTACTGCAGACGAATTCGCCACAGGCGAAGGATACTTCCGCCGCGGTTCTTATACGTATGGAACAGGCAGAAACTATAACTACAACGGAAACGTGACCCTCTCTTATTCAAACGTATTTTTAGATAAGCACCAGCTCTATGTCGGTTTGGACTACTCAGTAAACGAGACAAACGGATACGACTATCTATTTAAAGTGGAAGGTTTCACCAATGAACAAATGAGTTTCTTAGGTAACGCCCGTCAGTACGCACAAGACGAGATTCCTTCCGGGTCAAAAAGCCGCACCCGTCGTTTGGGTTTCACTAGTAACGTGAACTATACATACGACGGACGCTACTATCTGGATTTGTCTTACCGTGTGGACGGTAGTTCAACCTTCGGTACAGACAAGAAATACGCTCCTTTCTGGAGTGCCGGTATCGGTTGGAACTTACACAACGAGAAATTCCTTGCAGGCAATCCGGTACTGAACATCATGCGTCTGAAAGCGTCTTATGGTGAAACTGGTTCGCAACAAGGTTCCGGTTCAGGAGCTTCCACACTGTATGTTTATCAGACAGGCAACAAATATATGAACTGGACTGGTGCCACCTTGCAGGAATGGGGTAACCCGCGCCTAACCTGGCAGACCACCAAAGAATTCAATGTTGGTACGGAATTCGGTCTATGGAACGGACGCATCCGTGGTGAGTTCGACTTCTACACTAAGACTACTTCTAACCTGCTCTCCGCTATGTACACCCCACTCTCTATGGGATTCCCTTCATACATCGCTAATGTGGGTGAAGTGAAAAACAAAGGTTTCGAAGCATCGCTAACGGCTTACGTCATCCGCGACCCGCACCGCGAATTCAACTGGATTCTGAGCGGCCAGCTAGCATACGATAAGAACTGGATTTCTGAACTTTCGGATGCTGTAAAAGAACAAAATGAAGCCATGCTGCAAAATGAAGATTATGAGGTAGCCAACCTGTTCTACGAAGGACGTCCGCAAAACGGAATATACGCCGTCCGCTCTTTGGGCGTTGACCCAAGTACCGGTCGTGAGATTTTCTTAGACAAAGACGGTAACGTCACCGATGAGTGGAAAGCAGGAGACAAAGTTTATTTAGGTCCCGGTTATCAGCCCTACCACGGCAATTTCGGCACCATGGTGATGTGGAAAGGCTTCACCCTCAACGTCTCATTCAATTATTATTGGGGCGGAAAGAGATACAACTCAACTTTGGTAGACCGCGTGGAAGTGACGACAAACACACTGATGACATCTAATGTAGACCGACGCGCCTTGACAGACCGCTGGATGAATCCGGGCGATGTGACCTTCTTCAAAGGATTCAGCAATGACATCACTCAAGCTTCCTCACGTTTCGTAATGGACGACAACGTGCTGGAACTGTCATCCGTCAGCCTCCAATACCGCTGGGACAACGACTGGATACGCAAATATGCCGGTGTGCAGTCCGTAACGTTTGCCGTGAATATGTCCGACCTCTTCCACTGGGGAAGCATCAAGCAGGAACGCGGTATCAACGACCCGTATGCCCGTAATATCCAAGGCAGTGTGAAATTTTTATTCTAATCACGACTAAAAACAATTTAAAGATGAAAAAACAATTTATATCCCTATTTTTGCTAACGCTGACACTCTTCAGCCTCTCGTCCTGTAACGACTGGTTGGATGTACGTCCTGATACAGAGCAGAAAGACGAAGACCAATTCTCTACGGCACAAGGTTTTTATGATGCCCTTATCGGAGCTTATATGGAAATGGCAAGCCGTGACATCTACGGCGAACGTATGACCATGACCAACATCGAGTCATTAGCCAATCAATGGTCGCTTTCAGAAAGGGAAACATCACGCAACGAAGACCTCCACTTGATGCAGCATGACTACGAAAATGTAGCATACGCTCAAGCAGCCGTTAAAACTATCTACGCCAAACTATTCAATGTGATAGCCCAAGCCAACATGATCATTAAAAACATCGAGGAAAACGGCAATGCGATTCCCGACCCTGCTATACGATATACCTTGCAAGGGGAAGCATACGCCATGCGTGCTTATTGCCAACTGGACCTGCTACGTCTGTTCGGCGAAGTGCCAGGCGGAACCATCAAGGTAGAATTGCCTTATTCCGAAACCACGGGGATTGAAGAAATGCCCGCTTATTACAATTTCGACGCTTACGTGGAAAAACTGAAAGCCGACATAGCCCAAGCGGAAGAACTGCTCCGAGATAACGATCCCGTGATGACTTATTCGTTTGATGACTTGAATGGTAATAACGATGGGACAGTTGACGACAACATGCTTTACCGCCAGTCACGGTTGAACTATTGGGCTGTGAAGGCATTGGAAGCCCGTATGTATCTTTACATCGGCGACAAGAGTAAAGCGGCTGAAATCGCACGGGAAATTATCAATGCCCAAGTGAACGGAGCACCTGTTATGACCATGAGTGGCGCTACCGACTTCACCACCGGCTACAAGCTCTGCCCCTCGGAATGCCTATTCTACTTAAGCAAATGGGACGTGATGGATTATTCGCGCAGCTTTTTAGTAGGTGGCCAAAGCAGCTTCAGCAATAACAGCAGTTTAGGAATCACCACTTTCAAACGCGATGCAATGTATACCGGTCAAAACATAACCACACACAACCGTTATAAAAACTGTTGGAACGACAAAGCCATAGACAACTACGGTCAGTCGAAAGTCGTAACCACCAAATATTATTGGGACGAAAATGCGCTGACATCAACCCAACAGATGTTCGGTTGCCAAATCATTCCGATGCTGCGAATGTCTGAAATCTATCTTATCGCGATGGAAGGGGCAACCTCACTAACGGAAGCCAACGAATTGTATTACGAGTACCGTCTGGCACACGAAGTGCCGACCGACCCCGACTTCTCTTCACTGCAAGAAGTGGCAGACTATATGATACCTGAATACAGACGGGAATTCTTTGCCGAGGGTCAGTTATTCTACACATACAAACGCTTGAATGCTACCAACATAATGGGCAGTGTGCTGAGTGCTTCTGAAAATCCTGTCCCTATGACCGAAGAAGACTACATCGTACCCCTACCGACTACGGAATACAATCCTAATAACCCTGATAAAACCGAATAAGCCTTATGAAACGACATATTGTACTCAAATCATTGATAGCATGCTGCTGCCTGCCTCTTTTTACGGCTTGTGAAAAAGAACTGAAACCTTTCGATAGCAACGATGCCTGGCTCAACTTCCACTACATCAATTGGTCTGGCGGACGTGAAGAACTGATGCAGGATGACTCTTATTACTCGTTTGCCATGCGTAGTGCCTCACTGGGAGTAGACTTGGAGCAAGACACCGTGTGGCTGGAGGTGGAAACCATGGGATACGTATACGACCAAGACCGCACCATTGAACTAAAACAAGTGCCCATAAACGATGAAGACCTGCAAGAATACGGAGAAGCCGAAGCACAGGCAGGCGTACACTATGTACCTTTTGACGACGCGACCTTGCTGAGCAAAAGTTATGTCCCTGCAGGAGCCACAATAGCCAAAGTGCCCATTGTGGTCTTGCGCGACCCTTCTTTGGATACCCAAAGTGTGGCTCTGCGAATCACGTTTAAAGACAACGGTATCTTCCAGCCCGGCTATCCAGCTTACAATACCCATACGTTGCACATTTCCGGTCGCTTGACCAGACCGTCTCAATGGGATTTGAATTACTGGGACTATAACTTCGTTGAATATACCGAAACCATACACGAACTGATGATTCAATGGACCGGCAATGCATGGGATGACGATTATATCAAAGAATTGGCAGCCGGCGATTCGGCTTATCTAGACTACCTGAAAGGTTATTTCCAGGAAAAACTGGCTGAACTTAATGCCGAACGTCAAGCACAAGGCTTGGATATTTTACGAGAACCCGACGGCACCCCCGTCAAATTCGAACCTAAATCATGGGCTTAATCTATTAATCCTCAAAATAGCATAACAATGAAAAAGACTATATTTATCGCACTTTTAACCGGCTTATCACTAAGCTGGTCGGCTTGTACGGACGACAACTCGTCCATGGGTAATGAAGTGGTCGGAATTGTGGTGGAAGGCTTAGCCGAAGACCTGAATGTCGCCTCTTATCAAGGAGTGAACCTCAAAGACCTGATTCATCCGACAGTTATGACCACTATCCCCGAAGAACAACTGTCTTATGCGTGGTATCTTTACTCCAATGAAAACAGCGAAGGACGCTACAAAAATTACTTGATAGCTTCGGGTAAAGAGCCGGACTATGAAGTTAACCTGCCCTCAGGCACTTATACCCTCGTATTCGAAGTGACCAACACAGAAACAGGCTATGCCAAAATCGTTGAGTCAACTATCCGCACATCCACTTCCTTCTCTAGAGGATTCTATATTCTTAAAGAAACGAATGAAGGCAATACAGACCTTGATATGCTGAACGATGATGGTCTGCTGGAAGACCTGATTACCAACATTTCCGGGAGCCCGTTGCAAGGAAAGCCCTATAACCTCACGATGATGTACGGCGGGGCATACATTGATGAAGAGACAAACGAAATGTCAAGCACCAATCTGATTTATGCCATAAGCGACGAAGGGAAAATCAAAGGATACCGCACGGAGGATATGCTTGAAGTGTTCAACAACGATAATATGTTCTATAGCGGAACAATGCCCGCATCCGAACAACCCGGTACATTCGTAACAGGTCCGACAGGTAATTTCTATTTCTCAAATACCGGCGTACGCTATTATGAGACTATGTTTAATAGCAGTACCGGCAAGTATGGCTATCCGGTAGGTGCCGGAGCCAGCAAATATGTTCAAGTGGTCAATGCCATGGCTGGATATATTTATTGGAGCGATGACGAGCATGGCTTGAAAATAGTCGATTACAATTGTATGGGTTCTAACCCGTTGGAACCGGCAGAAGGCGTCACATTCCCCAATGACTTGGAATGCATCTCTTCCAGTCTGAGCGTCACGGCGGGCACCATGGCATGGTTCCTATGCGAACAACCCTCTACGGGCGACCGCTATCTATTGAAAACTACTAGTAGCCAATACGTAGACGAAGCTACAAAAATAGCTCCGGATTCTCATTTGGGACGCAGCACCATACAGGGTGGGAACGGTCATTCAGCCTCTTATATTTATTGCGTGGATAACGGGAAAGTATATGCCTATAGCTTGACGGAAGATTCGGAGATAGAAGTGCCTCTGCCAAGCATCCCTTCCGGCGAAACCATTACTTTCATCACTAACCAGTGGTTACAGTTCAGTTCTTTCTATCCTACCGAATATAATTTCGATAATCTGGTTGTAGGTACGCAAACAGGTGACACCTATAAGTTATACTTCTACGATGGATTGAACGGCGGTATTCCGGTCAATGCTCCTTACAAGACAGCTACCGGAACCGGAAAGGTGAAATGCATACGTTTCGCTTCGCCTGTGATTGTCGACATGTATATAACATACGAAACAAATCCGTTTCCGATGGCTGATTAATAAGAACATATACATAATCAAATATAAAACATAAAATGAAAACAACTGTACTTTTTATCCTGGCAGCCCTCTTGGCATTGCCAGGGTTGGCACAAACCAATTTCCGCTCTATCACATACGATGAAGCTATCGCTGCGGCTAAAGCAGAAAACAAACTCGTATTCATGGATTTCTATACCGACTGGTGTGGTCCGTGTAAAAGAATGGCACGCGAAGTGTTCCCGCAAAAAAAAGTGGGCGACTACATGAACGAAAAGTTCGTGTGCATCAAACTGAATGCCGAAAAGGAAGGCAAAGAACTGGCAGACCTGTACAAAATAGAGGCTTATCCGACATTCATCGCCATTGATGCCGACAAGAACATCGTGCTTACGAAAGTAGGAGGAGGAGACGCTGATGATTTCATTGCAGACATCGACCGTATGCTCGACCCGGACAGAACACCCGAACGTATGAAAGCCCGCTACGAGGGAGGCGAACGTACCCCCAAGCTCATCGCATCGTATGCCGCCTACCTGAAGACAGAAGCCTTCAATCAACGCGATAAATTCGCAGACCTGATAGGACAGGCAAACAGAATGGTACACGACTATTTCAACGGTCTGACGGATGCGGAAAGATTATCGCCCAAAAACCTGTTTGTCTATACGGAATACGCGATGGCCATCAACGATGAAATCACCCAGTATATGATAGCGCATCGGAATGAATTCGATGAAGCGTCTCAAAAAACGTTGATTCCCATCATAGACAGGCTATATGCAACGGAAATAGGCAATTACTTAGGCGCAAAGATTCCGTATGACTCTACGGCTTACGATGCGTTGAAACAACAGACCAATGAACTGGGGCTGAACAAAGACAAACAATACGACCCTTGCTTCCGCCTGATCGAATGCTATGCGCAAGGCGACATAAAAGCATACCTGGCTCTTTGCGAAAAAGAATATCCGATGCTGAACGACGTCATGAAAAACGCGCTGATCGCGAATTTCGGCAACTTGTTTAAAGAACAGGACGAAGCCATCCGCCAACAAGCGTCCAAGTTCCTGCGTTGCCGGCTTGAGAATATGGACACCAACGACATGATGTTCGCCGTCTATCAGATAATAGAACTTGAAAGCAAAAAATAAGCGCATTAATTACTCCATGCCGAGATAATAACTAACGCCCCCTTTCCCGTTGAGAAGAATCAGGAAAGGGGGCGTTTTTTTATGTCATTCCGCAGAGGGGAATCAATTGTTCTCAGGGCGGAGCTTGCGCACTACCATACCCGTCTGCCACATTTCGCTTTCGCGCAATGCTTTCAACTCTTCATTCAGCTTTTCACGATAGTCGGGCTGAGAGTTGGAATCGATAGAGCGTTGTGCTTCCAAACCGTCGGCTACTGATTTATACAATTTCTCGAATACGGGCTTGGTGGCATCGTGGAACGGAACCATCCAGTCGAGCGCACCGCGTTGGGCTGTAGTAGAGCAATTGGCGTACATCCAGTCCATACCTTTAGCTGCAAAGAGCGGCATCAACGATTGAGTGAGTTCTTCTACGGTTTCATTGAATGCTTCGGAAGGAGTATGTCCGTGTTCGCGTAGGGTTTCGTATTGAGCCAAAAGCAAGCCTTGGATAGCTCCCATCAACGTACCGCGTTCACCAGTCAAGTCGGAAGTGGCTTCACGCTGGAATGTAGTTTCAAACAAATAGCCCGAACCGATACCGATACCCATAGCGATGACGCGGTCCCAAGCCTTGCCCGTAGCGTCTTGGTAAATCGCATACGAAGAGTTCAAGCCACGTCCTTCGAGGAACATCGTGCGGAGCGAAGTACCCGAACCTTTCGGAGCCACCATAATCACATCCACATCTTTCGGAGGAACTACACCTGTACGGTCATTCCATGTGATAGCGAATCCGTGAGAGAAATACAATGCCTTGCCTGCAGTAAGATGCTTCTCGATAGTCGGCCAGCAAGCGATTTGCGCCGCGTCGGAAAGCAACACCGCGATGATAGTAGCGCGTTCGCAAGCCTCTTCGATGCCGAAAAGGGTTTCGCCCGGCACCCAACCGTCTGCCACGGCTTTATCGTATGTCTTGCCCGGACGTTGGCCCACGATGACGTTGAATCCGTTATCGCGCAGGTTCAATGATTGACCCGGTCCCTGTACGCCGTAACCGATTACGGCTATGGTTTCGTTTTTCAATACTTCACGTGCTTTCTCCAAAGGAAATTCTTCGCGGGTCTCTACGTTTTCGATTACCCCGCCAAAATTCATTTTTGCCATAATTACAATCTTTTTATCGCGGTCCTGACCGACCGCTGGTTAATATATACATGTTTAATAAAATACTACTTTACTCCGAATCGCGGTTTCGGCACCGTTCTTCTTGACTTCAATGTCGTACTCGTTTTCGGATTTTTGTTCGCGGTAAAAGCTCAACACATCGCCATAATGGCTCTCGGCGGCGTATGCCACTTCGAAACGGCGCAACGTTTTCTCGCGGAACATATCCAACGGGAACAGGTCGAGGATATGCTCGATGTACTTGATGCTGTTCACGTGCCCGTTCAGGTCAATATCGCTGTATTTGGTGTGATATTCCGCCACGGGTTGCGTCTCGTTCACCTTCACCCTGCCCGCCTTCTCGATAGGGCAAGGCTTATCGGCACACACGTACCCCGTGATTTCATCGCCGTGCAAGAGGAACAAGTCGGCGGGCTTGCGGGTCTCCATGCTAATCATCGCCCATACCGAACGCGCATAGCCAATGGGCTTGCCTTCCGCGTTCAGGATTGCGAAATTGCGGTCGGTAAAGAGCCGGTACACGTTTTCCACCCACGTTTCGATGCTGAACTTCTCGTATGCTTTCGGCATCTCGGTCATCTCTACCGCCAGGCGCGAAAGCACCCACGTATAATGGTTCTCGTTCAATACGGCTATCCCGAAACCACGGTCGGCGGCATGGAATCCGGCACAATTCAACAGATGATTGCCCAAGACTCCCATCGTAAGCCTTCCCGTAAAATCCACGTGGAAAGGCTCTGCCACAAACTCGTATCTGCCTATTTTTTCTTTTGCGTCCATATCCGTCAAGATTTTTATGAATCAACCTTTCTGCTCCTTCAAATAACGCTCTTCGCGATGTGCCAAGTATTCGTTCACCCGCTCGAAGCAACTGGTGGATACGGCTATCCGTCCCGAACGGACAAACTGAAGCATACAGTTCAGGTCTCTCAGTTTCTCATAAAGGTCGGTGATTTCATTGCTCATCGCCGTCAGTTCCACAATGCAGAACGTGGGGTTCACTTCCACGATGTGCGCACTGGCACGGCGCACCACCTTCGATGCTTCGGGATTCGACTGGAATTCGGGCGTAGACACTTTGTACATCGCCACCTCACGCTGGAAGATTTCCTTCTCGGTGAAATAATGCGCCTGAATGACATCGATTTTCTTCTCTATCTGACGCACCACTTTTTCCACAATGTCGGGAGTGGTCCAGCAGGTTATCGTATATTTATGCACTCCCTTAATCGAGGAAGCCGAAACGTTCAAACTCTCGATATTGATTTGCCGGCGCGTGAATACAGCCGTTACCTGATTCAGCAATCCGGCTATGTTTTCAGAGTGAACGATGATTGTATATAAGGTCTTATTATCCATTTGCTATCATTTTAAGTTACAACAAATCAGCAATCCAATTCAAGCAACATATCGTTTACCGAGCTTCCCGGAGGGGTCATCGGAAGGACATTGCCTTCTTCTACCACACATACTTCCAATAAGAAAGGCCCGTCGGTATCCAGCATTTCGCGGATGCCTTCTTCCAGCTCCTCACGCTCCATTACCCGGCGTCCCGGAATGCCGTATGCGGCGGCTATCTGCATATAGTCGGGATTCATCATCGGCGTAAACGAATAACGCTTGTTGAAGAACATCGCCTGCCATTGGCGCACGTTGCCTAAGTAATTGTTGTTCATCAAAACAAGTTTCACGGGGGCTTGTTGCTCCATTACCGTACCTAATTCTTGCAAAGTCATCTGCAAACCTCCGTCGCCCATAAAGGCACACACCGTACGTCCCGGACATCCGAACGTAGCGCCGATAGCCGCCGGAAGGCAAAAACCCATCGTGCCCATGCCGCCTGAAGTGACAATGCTCCGTTGCTTAGCAAACTTGAAATAGCGGCACGCCATCATTTGGTTCTGCCCTACATCGGTCACGAGAATGGCTTCGCGGCGGGTAGCCTCGCTCACCGCATTCACCACCTCGCCCATATTCAGCAGTCCTTTGCCCGGAAACACTTCGGGACGGATAACCTGCTCGTATTCTTTCTCGGCATACGGGGCGAAGCTGTCTATCCACTCCGTATGCTTATGGCTCTGCATCAGCTCGGTGAGCAATGCTAATGTGCGCTTGCAATTGCCCAAGATAGGGACATCCGCCCGCACGTTCTTGCCTATCTCCGAAGGGTCTACATCCAGGTGAATCACCTTAGCCTGACGTGCGTATGTCTCTAATTTACCCGTTACGCGGTCATCGAAACGCATCCCCACGGCTATCAATACATCACACTCGTTGGTCTTTACGTTTGGAGCCAAATTGCCGTGCATACCCAACATCCCTTTGTTCAGCCGATGGTCGGAAGGCAATGCCGAAAGCCCTAACAACGTACATCCGCAAGGCAGATCGGCTTTCTCTACGAACGCCTTCAGTTCCTCTTGCGCATTGCCCAACTCGACCCCCTGCCCTACTAATACCAGCGGGCGTTGGGCTTCGTTAATCAGCTTCACCGCCTCTGCCACCATCTTCGGATCGGTCTCCGGGTCGGGGTCATAGCTTCGGATAAAGTCTACATCCAATGGTTCGTAATCGGTCAGTTCGGTCTGCGCATTCTTCGCAAAGTCGAGCACCACCGGACCGGGACGTCCGCTACGCGCCAAATAGAAGGCGCGCGATACCGCCCAAGCCACGTCTTCCGCCCGGCGTATCTGGTAACTCCATTTCGAGATAGGTTGGGTCACACCCACCAAATCCACTTCCTGAAACGCATCTGTACCCAACAACGAAGCGCCTACCTGTCCGGCTATCACCACGATAGGCGTACTGTCTATCATCGCGTCCGCCACGCCCGTAATGGTATTCGTCGCTCCAGGTCCGCTCGTCACCAGGCACACGCCTACCTCACCCGATACCCGGGCAAAGCCTTGTGCCGCATGAGCCGCCCCTTGTTCGTGACGTACCAAGATATGATTCAACCTGTCGCGATGGTCGTATAACGCATCAAATACCGGCATGATAGCTCCCCCCGGATAACCGAAGAGGGTCTTTACCCCTTCGTGTTCCAAAGAGCGCATCAATGCCTCCGAACCTGTTATTCTTTCTTTTGCCATATATCTTTACTCTTCTGTTTCCTTAATCAATCATTCTCACTCCACCTTTATCCGCCGAGCTGACCATTGCGGCGTATGCACGCAAGGCTTTCGACACCTTGCGGTCGCGCGTAACGGGTGCCATCGGACGTGCCGCCAGCTCCTCGTCGCTCAGCTTCACGTTTATCGTACGGTTGGGGATATCTATCTCGATGATGTCACCGTCCACGATTTTACCGATATTTCCTCCCGCAGCCGCCTCGGGCGAGATGTGTCCGATGCTCAGCCCCGATGTGCCTCCGCTAAAACGCCCGTCGGTAATCAGGGCACATTCCTTGCCCAAATGCTTCGATTTGATGTACGACGTGGGATAAAGCATTTCCTGCATGCCCGGACCTCCTTTCGGTCCTTCGTGGGTGATGACCACCACATCGCCGCTCACCACCTTACCGCCCAAGATGCCTTCGCAAGCCGCTTCCTGCGAGTCGAACACCTTGGCAGGACCCGAAAACTTCCAGATGCTTTCGTCCACTCCTGCTGTCTTCACCACACATCCGTCTTGCGCGATATTCCCTTTCAATACCGCCAGCCCGCCGTCCTTTGAATAAGCGTGTTGCAGGTCGCGGATGCATCCCGTGGCACGGTCGGTATCGAGCGTATCGTACATCGCGTCTTGCGCGCCCAGCGTGATGCAGAACTTTCCGCCCGGCGCACTCCGGTAGATGCGCAACGCTTCCGGGTCGGGATTCTCCTTGTTTATATTATAATGCTCGATAGCTTCCGCCAGCGTCGTTCCGTCTACCCGGCGCACCGATGTATCCAGCAAGTCTCCCTTTGCCAGCTCGCCTAAGATGTTCAGGATGCCTCCCGCGCGGTTCACGTCCTGTATATGGTATTTCTGCGTATTGGGAGCCACCTTGCACAGGCAAGGCACACGGCGTGAAAGGCGGTCGATGTCGTCCATGCAGAAATCCACTTCCGCTTCGTGGGCAACCGCCAACAGGTGGAGCACCGTGTTGGTAGAGCCTCCCATGGCGATATCCAGCGTCATGGCGTTCAAGAAAGCCTCGCGGGTGGCAATGCTTCGGGGCAATACGCTCTCGTCCCCGTCGCGGTAATACTTATAGGCATTTTCCACGATGAGCCGCGCCGCATCCTCGAAAAGAATCTTGCGGTTGGCATGAGTGGCAAGAATGGTGCCGTTTCCGGGCAGAGCCAAACCGATAGCCTCGTTCAGGCAATTCATCGAATTGGCGGTGAACATACCCGAGCAGCATCCGCATCCGGGGCACGCATGACGCTCGATTTCAGCCACGTCGGCATCGCTCACGCTCGTGTCTGCCGACTTTATCATCGCGTCAATCAGGTCGAGGTGCATGCCTCCCCACTCGCCCGCTTCCATCGGTCCGCCCGATACAAAAACGGTAGGGATGTTCAGCCTCATGGCAGCCATCAGCATCCCCGGCGTAATCTTGTCGCAATTCGAAATGCAAATCATCGCGTCCGCCTTGTGCGCGTTGACCATATACTCGATACTGTCGGCGATGATGTCGCGCGAAGGCAAGGAATAAAGCATCCCGTCGTGCCCCATGGCGATGCCGTCATCAATGGCAATGGTGTTAAACTCGGCGGCAAAGCATCCCAGACGCTCTATCTCCGCCTTTACCATCTGCCCGATTCCGTGCAGGTGCGTATGCCCGGGCACAAACTGGGTGAACGAATTGACCACCGCTATAATCGGCTTACCCATCATCTCTTTCTTCATTCCGTTGGCTGCCCACAACGCACGTGCGCCTGCCATGCGCCTGCCTTCGGTACTCATCGAACTACGTAACTCGTGTTTCATATCTGCGTTCTCCTTATTAGTCATTAAGTAAAAAGCCTCTCTCAACTCAGGTGAGAAAGGCTTTCTAACGTATATCCACATTCAACTACATACACGAACCTTCCTCACCTCCTGGTACCACCACGACGTGAATCAAATGCAGGACTGCCAAGTTAATTCGTGTATCCGTTGTCATTATCTTTCTGTTTTTAGTTATTTACGATTGCAAAGGTAAAGCCTTTTCCCGAATAAACAAATAAAATGAAAGTTTTTTATCGAAAAAAATTATCATTAGTTGAAAATTGAAAATGGAAAATGGAGAATTGAAAACTTTGATAGTTAATAGTGAATAATGAACAATTAATAACAGAAAGTGTTTCCACCAGCCGCTATTAACTGTTCATTATTAATTATTCATTGCCTTACATGCAGCTGGTTACTCCCAGCGACGTCCCGATAGCGGTCAGAATCGTAATCAAAGTCTGGATGATAATCCCCCAAATGTTTTTCTTCTTGTTGTCCATGTCAATAGTTAAGAGTTAATAATTAAGAGTTTTCTTCAGTTGATAATTAATAGTTAAGCCGGCGTTATTAATTATTAATTATTAACTAATTTCACCCTTTCGCCGCCTCCAGGTCGACGGTACTCAGCCCCTCTTTCTCGGCTTTCAACGTAGCTGCCTGTGCCGTGCGGCTGGCTACGGCGCCATTTCGTCCATCGGGTTCCCTGTCAAATAAACAGAATAGTCAATCAAGTGCATACATGAAAATAGATAGTTGCGCCGCGCCGGGCAGGCGGATGGGGCAGCGTAACTTTTGAAAATAAATTCCTGTTTTCTCTTGACAAACGCTTTTCCGTTTCGTATCTTTGCCGGGCAATAAACAATCTATATTATATTTTTAGACATGGAAAATAAATACATCACTGTATCATACCGCCTTTATGCGATGAACGGCGGAGAAAAAGAATTGATTGAAGAAGCGCCGGCTAACCACCCGTTCCAATTCATTTCGGGTGTAGGCTATACGCTCGACCGCTTCGAAAAAGAAATCACCGCCTTGGCTAAGGGAGACGAGTTCAACTTTACCATTCCTTGTGCCGAAGCATACGGCGAGCGCGACGAGGACAATGTGCGCCAAGTGTCGAAAAGCATGTTCTGCGACGAGAAAGGGAAATTCGATAGCGAAAACATCTTCCCCGGAAACATCATCATGCTGAGCGATAACGAAGGGCACCGCTTCTATGCCAACGTGGGCGAAATCACCGAAGATAAAGTCGTTATCGACCTGAATCATCCCCATGCAGGAAAAGACCTGATATTCGAAGGGAAAGTCATCGAGATGCGTCCCGCGACCAATAAGGAAATAGAAGAAATCGCAAACGCCATGAGCGGCGGATGCGGAGGCCATTGCGAAGGATGCGGAGGCGGATGCGGCGAAGAAGGACATCACCACCACGGCGAAGACGGATGCTGCGGAGGCGGAGAATGCGGACATTGCCATTAAACCGCTTCTAATTGTATATGATGAAAACGCAGATTTTCGCAGATTAGCTCAGATTTAAATTAAATTATTATCTGCGGAAATCTGCGTTAATTTGCGTTTCTATTTAACATAAACTGATTTTCTTATGATTCTTATCGCCGATAGCGGAGCAACGAAAACCGACTGGTGCTACGGCACCGGCGGTTCTGAACGGGTGCGGATACAGACCGAGGGCATCAATCCGGTCCACCAGTCCGAGACATACATCCGGCATATCATCGAGGAACAATTGTTCCCCTCGTGCGAAGAAGCGGCGCGCACGTGTACCTCTATTTATTTCTATGGCGCGGGATGCCTGCCTTCGGTTTCATCTTCTATCAGAGAAGCTTTGCAATGCTTCTTTCCTAAGGCACATATCGAGGTGGAAACCGACTTAATGGGAGCCGCGCGCGCCTTGTGCCAAAACCGTCCGGGCATTGCCTGCATCTTGGGCACAGGCTCTAATTCGTGCCTGTACGACGGTCGGCAAATCTTGGAACATGTTTCCCCGCTCGGATATATCTTGGGAGACGAAGGAAGCGGTGCCTATCTCGGCAAATGTTTCGTGGCGGATTGCCTGAAAGGGCAGCTTCCCATACACTTACGGGATTCCTTGTTGGATGAATTGCAAATGAATGAAGCCGGAATTATCGACCGCGTGTACCGCCAGCCGCAAGCCAACCGGTTCCTGGCAAACCTATGCCCTTTTATCCACCGGCATAAAGGCGAGGAAGAAGTGCACGCCTTTCTCATGCAATGCTTCGGCGCATTCTTCCGGCGCAATGTGCTCCGCTATTCCAAACGGCTTCCCGTCTCTTTCGTCGGCTCTATCGCCTGGCATTTCCGCACGGAGATAGAAGAAGCGGCTCAGAGAGAAAAGCTCGAAACGGGCGTTTTCCTTCAAAGCCCTATCGGGAAGTTGGCGGACTATCATCTGCATCAGGCTTTCTGATATTGCTTGGGCGAGCATCCCACCGCCGCCTTGAAATATTTCCCGAAGAAAGAAGCGTTGGCGAAGTTCAGCATATCGCTCACCTGCTGGGCGGTATATTTCCCGCTCTTGAGCAATGCCTTGGCTTCGAGAATCACGCAATCCTTTATCCACTCGCCCGCATGACGCCCGCTTTCCTGATAAATCACCTGCGCTAAGTATTTGGGCGTGAGACACATCTCGCTGGCATAAAACGTAATGCTCCGCTCGTGCGTATAATAGCGTTGAACCAAGTTCAAGAAAGTGTCAAACAAGTGTTTCGACCTGTTCCGCACATCTTTCGTATCCTTGATTTCCTGTTCTTTCGACACTTCTTGATAACACTCCGCCAATATCACCTGCATACACCCTTTCAGGGCTTCGCGCGTAAATTCGGTACAAGGTGCTTCCATCTTCTTCCGCATCAGGCGATAGAGAAATAGCATTTCGTCCATCTGTTCACGGGTAAGACTGATAATCATCTGTTGCGCCAAACGGTTCCGGAACTTGGCGGAAAAAGACGCACTGGCTTCACCCGCATAACTATCATCCAAGCAAGCGATAAGAGCAACCTGAAAATCGGGAGAAGTATCCAAGCACTCCCCTATCGAATTAGGGAAAAGAATCATGACTTCCCCCGCCTTTACCGTCCGCTCTTGCAAGTTGCACTGAAAGCGCATATACCCTTTGGTGCATATCATAATCATCATGAACATGAGTTTGAAAGGATAAACCGGAGCCATGTACTTATCGCGGTCTTCTTTCGAAAGAGGCATGTCGAAATTATCGTCCACCATCAGTTCGTTCCCGAATACCACGTTGCGGTTAGAATCCGCAAGCATCATCATCTCTAACTTGTTGAATTGACTCTGTTTCATAAGCAACTGTTCTAATTAGCTTATATGAATGTCCGCATTTCGTCCAATTACTTGTAGGGGCAGGGTTTGCCTGCCCGAATGCGTCCACAGATATATCCGTTGATGTATCAGGGCGGGCAAACCCCGCCCCTACATTGGATATTTGCAGATATTCATTTTAGCTTATATTATGTATTCGTTCACATCGCAAATATACGCCATTTAGAGTAACAAACAAGATGATTTATGCTCTTTTCTTTCCATAATCCGTCCTTTCGGACAGTTTATCCGCCGATTGGCTCGTGTTATTCTCCCATAAACGATGCATCTTTGCATCAATAAAAACGAATAAACACCATAAACAACATGAAGAATACGTATTTGATAGCCGTTTTAGGCGTAATGTGCCTTCCCTTTGCCGGATGCACGCAGGGGAATCATGAAAAAGGCACGGTGCACCACGTGATGTGCGTCCGTCCGCTCCCGTCGGGCGGAGAAAGCGTGAAATCGTTTTCGGGCATCGTGAAGGAAGCGCGCGAAATCAGCTTAGGATTCAAGACCGCCGGACAAATAGAACGCATCCATGTGAAAGAAGGCGACCCGGTGCGCGAAGGGCAACTGATAGCCGAGCTGGACGATGCGGACTATCGGCTGGGCGTGGAAGCCTTGCAGGCACAAACCGACCAATTAGAAGACGAGGTGGGGCGCATGAAGCTCTTATACGAGGCGAAAAGCGTTTCGGAGAACGATTATGAGAAAGCCGTAGCGGGTCTGCGCCAACTAAAGGCACAACTCCAATTGAACCAAAACAAACTGGATTATACGAAGCTTCACGCACCGCTTTCGGGATATATCCAAAGAGTGAACTTCGAACCGGCGGAAATGGTAGACGCCGGCACCCCGCTCGTCACCTTATTGGATATAAACCGCCTGGAAGTGGAATTGGATATCCCCGTAGAAGTCTACCAACGGAAAGACCGCATCACCGGCATCGAATATACCAACGGCACATCCGTACCGATGAAGCTGAAGAGCCTGACCCCAAAAGCCGACGGCACGCAATTGTACCGGATGTGTTTGGCATTCGAAGGCAAGGCACCTCAAAAGCTGACCGCAGGCATGAACGCAAGTGTCACGCTCCGCATGGCATCGGAAGGGCAAGACGGGACTTTCACGCTCCCGATGCACGCCGTCTTTAAGGAGAGCGGCAACACGTATGTATGGACGATAGGCAAAGACTCGCTGGCACGCAAAGTGCAAGTCGCCCTGCAAGGCATGGACGGAAACGGGCAGGCGGTCATCTCTTCGGGACTGAAAGGAGACGAACAAGTGGTAAGAGCCGGAGTGAATGCCCTGCAAGAGAACGAGAAAGTAAGCATCACACCCCAACCGGCTAAAACGAACGTAGGAGGACTGCTCTGATGAAACTAACGGAATTCTTTATCAAACGCCCCACCCTGTTCTGGTCTTTTGCGGTATTCATGATATTAGCGGGCATATTAGCGTTTATCCAGATGCCGAAATTGGAAGACCCAGCGGTGGCGGTAAAGCAAGCCATGGTGGTAGTGCCCTATCCGGGAGCCAGCGCGCATCAGGTGGAATTGGAAGTGGCGCAAGTGATGGAGGACGAACTACGCAACCTGCCCGATGTGAAGAAGGTGAAAAGCGAATGCCAGGGAGGCATGGCGATGCTCACCGTAGAGTTCCACATGACGGTGTTATTGAAAGACTTAGAGCAACATTTCGACTTGCTCCGCCGGAAGGTGAACGACCTCCGGCAAAAACTCCCGCAAGGGTGTTATGACCCCGTGGTGGTGGACGACATGATGGACGTGTACGGCATCTTCTATGCCTTCACGGGAGACGGGTACGACTATCCCGAACTCTATCAATATGCCCGCATGCTACGCCGTGAACTGATGGGCGTGAAAGGAGTGAAGCGGGTCAATATCGTGGGAAACCGGGACGAGGTAATCAACATCATCCTCTCGAAAGACAAAATAGCACGCAACGGCATCTTGCCCGTGCAAATCATGACCGCCTTGCAAGGTGCGGGAAAGACCATACAAGCGGGAGACTATCAGACGGGAAGCGACCGCCTTCAGATACGGGTGGGCGAATCCATACGTGATGAAGAGGATGTCCGCCAACTCCTGATAGGCACGTTCGACGGAAAGCAAGTGCGCTTGGGTGATGTGGCACGGGTGGAACGGGCTTATTCCGAACCCCAGCGCAACGGATTCTTTGTCGACGGGAAACCGGCTCTCGCCATTTGCCTTGCCATGGAAGCCGATGCCATTGTGCCCGATGTAGGAGCGGCGGTCGATGCCAAGTTAGAAGAAGTCATGAAGACCATGCCCGCCGGAATGGAGACCGAAAAGATATTCTTCCAGCCCGATAAAGTGGACGAAGCCATCAACTCGTTCATGGTGAACTTGGTGGAATCGGTGGCTATCGTGATTTTGGTGCTCATATTCACCATGGGTATCCGAAGCGGGGTGATTATCGGTTTCGGGCTGATACTGACCATTGCCGTGTCCTTCCCTATCCTATTGGTGTGCGGCACCACCCTGCAACGCATCTCCTTAGGGGCTTTCATCGTAGCGATGGGAATGTTGGTAGACAATGCTATCGTGATTATGGACGGTATCTTGATAGACAAGCAACGGGGGTACGGACCGAAAACCTACCTGTACCGCATCGGGCGGAACACCGCCATGCCCTTGTTGGGCGCTACGGTCATAGCGGCATCTACGTTCTTATCGGTCTATCTCTCGCCCGACTCTGCCGGAGAATACGCCCGCGACCTGTTCTTAGTGCTTTGCGTGAGCTTGCTCGCCAGTTGGGTATTAGCACTCATCCAAGTGCCCGTATGCGCCAAGTCATGGCTTCCCGTGCGCGAGAAAAAACAAGGGAAACCGACCGAGGTGCTCAACTCGCCCGTACATCGGTTTATCCGGCGCAGCATCGGAGTCTTGATAGAACACCGTAACCTCACGCTCGGCATAGCAGGTATCGTATTAGTGGTGTGCATCTTCGGAATGACGCGGGTGAAAAACCTCTTCTTCCCCGACTTCGATTACCGCCAGTTCGTGATTGAATATTACCTTCCCTCGCAATCCAGCCCCGACCAAGTGCGGAAAGACCTGTTAGAGATAAGCGCATGGCTCCGCGAAAAGCCCGAAGTAGAACGGGTAGCCGCAAGCATGGGAAGCGCGCCCGCACACTATTGCTTAGTGCGCCCCATGACATCGGGAGGCGATTGCTACGGAGAGTTGATGGTGGATTGCGAAGACTATGCTACGGTGATGAAAATCCTTCCTACGGTGCGCGACGAGCTTCGTGCCCGCTATCCCGACGCATACATCCGGATGCGGAAATACAATTTCTCTATCGCTACCTCGCACACGGTGGAAGTGGAGTTCTCCGGTCCCGACCCTGCGGTGCTCCGCCAGCTGAGCCGCCAAGCGGAAAACATCATGCGCAAGTGTGAATATGTAGACCCGTATTCGGTACAGAACAACTGGAGACCCGCGGGCAAGTCGCTCGTGGCGGACTATGTGCGTGCCAATGCGCTCCGGTCGGGCATCGAACGGAGTGATGTAGGCAATGCCCTCTTGACAGCTACAGACGGTATGCCCGTAGGCGTATTGACCGACCAAGACCGCACGGTGCTCATCAACCTCATGGTGCGGAATGCCGACGGAAGCCGGATTACCGACCTGAACGACATCCCCGTATGGAGCATGATGAACCTGCGCCTGACCGAAGAAGACCTGCAAGGCGTATTGACGGGAAGCAAGAACGCTTCCGACATCCAGGACGGGCTATTCCGAAGCGTGCCCCTGAGCAGCGTATCGGAACCCGTGCGGACGGACTGGGAAGAAGACGTGGTGTACCGCGTGAACGGACGCCGTGCCATCGAAGCCGAATGCGACCCGAACACTGACCTCTACGAAGGTACACCGGCTAAGGTGAAAGCGTCCATTCAGAAGGAAATAGAAGCCATTCCTCTTCCCGAAGGCTATCAGATGCGCTGGACGGGCGAAGACGAGCTTCGTGATGATGCCATATCCAACCTGCTGAAGTTCGTTCCGCTCACCATTTTCCTGATATTGATTATCCTGCTTTTGCTCTTCAATAACTGGAAGAAGGTGATACTGATTCTCATCTGCTTCCCCTTCGTGTTCTGCGGCATCACCCCTGCCCTGCTCCTCTTCCGCCAGCCGTTCACCTTCATGGCAATAATCGGCATGATGGGGCTAATAGGGATGATGGTGAAGAACGCTATCGTATTGGTGGACGAAATCAACCGCTTGCAAACCGAGGAGAAGCGAGACCCGTATCATTCGGTGATAGAAGCTACCGTATCGCGTGTGCGCCCTGTACTAATGGCATCGCTCACCACCATTGTGGGCATGATTCCGTTGGTGGGCGACCCGATGTACGGCTCGATGGCGGTCACTATCATGGGCGGGCTTACCGTAGGCACTATCATCACGCTGATACTCTTGCCGCTGTTCTACACGGCATTGTTTCATGTGAAGAAATATTAGTTATATGCAATTCAATCAAACGCAGAGACGCAAAGACGCAGAGAAATATTTTTAGAGAAAAGCAAAGGACACGGAGAAAATGAAAATTAAGAATTATCCGTGCATACCATAACTTTTTTAATCCTCTTGCGCTCTTTGCTCTCTCAAAAAATAAAAACTCTGCGCTTTTGCGTCTCTGCGTTCAATTTATGAAAACATCCAAAAAGACATTATGAAAAAACTATTCTTATCATCACTCGCCGCCCTCTTCTGCTGGACGGCAATGGCACAAAGCCCGCTCACGCTCGACGCACAAGCCTGCCGGGAAATGGCGTTGGCGCATAACGAAGACCTGATGCGTGCGGGAAACGAAGCACGCAAGGCGGAACTGGACAAACAAATCGCTTTCCGGGGCTATCTTCCGAAACTGGACGGAACAGCTACGGGCACTTATCTGACCGACATGGACCTGATGGGCATGGAACTTCAGATGCGGGGCATGTACATGGCGGGCATCAGCGTGGTGCAACCGCTCTATGCGGGAGGGCGCATCATCGCCGGAAACAAATTGGCACGCATCGGAAAGGAATGTGCCGACGAGAACCTGCGCAAGACCCGTATGCAGGTGATAGCGGATGCCGATAACGCCTACTGGACATACATCTCGGTGGGAAGGAAAGTGCGGATGCTCGAAAGCTACAAGACACAGATGGACACGGCGTTCCACCAAGTGGAAGTGGCACTCTCCGCCGGCATGGGAGTAGAGAACGACCTGCTCCGCATCCGCACCAAGCAAAGCGAAATCCATTACCAATTGCAAAAGGCACGCAACGGGCTCGACCTCTGCCGCCTGGCGCTCTGCAACGTATTAGGGCAACCGCTCGATACCGAAATCACACCCGCCGATACGGTTATTTCGGTATCGGCTCCCGCACAAATGGACGAGAACATCTCGGCACGTCCCGAACTGGCTCTCTTGCAAAAGCAGGTGGAAGCGGGAGAGCAACAAGTGAAAATGGCACGTGCGGACGTACTTCCGCAAATCGGACTATCCGCCGGATACCTCTATTACGGCAACATCAAGCTGAAAGGCACTACGTATGACAACGCGGGAAACGCCGTTCCCTTCACCCAGAAGTTCGATGACGGATTGGGACTGGTCATGGCTTCGGTCAGCATCCCGCTCTTCCACTGGGGCGAAGGATTGAAAAAGGTAAAGAAAGCCCGCCTCGACTTGGAAAGCGCACGGCTCGACCTGCAAAAGAACCAACGCCTGCTCAGCATCGAAGCACGCCAAGCGGTACAGAACGTGACCGACGGATACCGCATGGTGGAAACGGCGCAATTAGGATGTGCCCAAGCCGACGAGAACCTGCGCGTGATGCAGAACCGGTACCGGAACGCACTCTGCACCCTGACCGACCTGCTCGATGCCCAATCGCAATGGCAACAGGCTCAAAGCAACCTCATCGAAGCCCAAACCCAATACAAGCTCTACGAAACGGAATACCTGCGGGCTACAGGAAGGCTGGAGTAAAGAAAAAAGGAAACTAATTTCAATTTGAAAAAGATTTTCATTATTTTCATACGTTATTATTCATTATTTCCTATATTTGCCATGAAAAAGATAATGAAAGACCATGAAACACGAATCTATGTATTTACATCCGGAACTGGAGACCATGACTCGTCCGGAGATAGAAAAACTTCAAATGGAGCGGTTGCAACAGACTCTGCAACGCTGTATGCGCACTCCTTTTTATAAACAACGCTTTGCCGAAATCGGATTGAAACCCGAAGATATACATTCGTTGGATGACTTGCAAAAAATCCCCTTTACCACCAAACAGGATTTGCGCGACCATTATCCTTTCGGACTTTCTGCAGTTCCGTTGGAAGAAGTCGTTCGCTTGCATTCTTCCAGCGGTACCACCGGCACACCGACCGTTATTCTCCATACCCAACATGATTTGGACGAATGGGCAAATGCCGTGGCACGTTGCCTCTATATGGTAGGATTACGCAAGGGAGATATTTTCCAAAACTCATCAGGCTACGGCATGTTTACAGGCGGATTGGGATTTCAGTATGGAGCAGAACGGTTAGGAATGCTTACCGTACCTGCCGCCGCGGGAAATACCAAACGGCAAATCAAATTCATTACAGATTTCGGAACAACTGCCCTTCACGCCATCCCCAGCTATGCGGGAAGACTTTACGAAGTGATGGAAGAAATGGGTATCGACCCTCGACGTGACACGAAACTCCGCACGTTGATTATCGGAGCCGAACCGCATTCAGACGAACAACGCCGACGCATCGAAGAGATGTTGGGCGTAAAGGCATATAACTCGTTCGGCATGTCGGAAATGTGCGGTCCGGGTGTAGCTTTCGAATGTCCCGAACAAAACGGCCTGCACATCTGGGAAGACTATTACATCGTGGAAATTGTCAATCCCGATACACTGGAACCTGTACCCGAAGGTGAAATCGGAGAATTGGTACTGACCACTATCAACCGTGAAGCAATGCCTCTATTGCGCTACCGCACACGTGACTTGACCCGCATTCTTCCGGGTGATTGCCCTTGCGGACGTCATCATATACGACTTGACCGCATGAAAGGACGAAGCGATGATATGATGATTTTGAAAGGCGTAAACATTTTCCCTATCCAGATAGAAAATATCTTGATGCAATTTAAAGAATTGGGCAATGATTACCTCATTACGTTAACCAATCTGGAAGCAAATGACGAAATGACCGTGGAAGTGGAATTAAACGATTTCACCGATGATTACGGATTCCTGCAACGCCTGACCAAAGAAATCACCCGTCAACTGAAAGATGAAATCCTTATCACTCCGCGCGTAAAACTCGTGCCGAAAGGAAGCCTGCCCAAACAAGAAGGTAAAGCTGTGCGTGTAAAAGATTTAAGAAAAACGTTGATTTAAAATTTACAAGATATGACCATCCATCAATTATCCGTATTTGTAGAAAACAAGTCGGGAACACTACTTCAGGTTCTCGAATTGTTGAAAGAAGCGGGCATCCAGCTCATCGCTTCCACCATTTCCGATACCGTAGAATACGGCATCTACCGCATTATTTGTTCCGAACCTATGCGTGCGTATGATACCCTGAAACAAGCGGGCATATCGGCGAATCTCTCGGAAGTGTTCGCCATTATGCTCGATAACCAGCCTGGACGTGCCGCCGATGCCATCCGTAGTTTTAGCGAAGCAGGGATAGGCATTTCTTATCTCTATTCGTTCCTGCTTTCCGGAAAAGGCATTTTGGTATTCCGTACCGATAACACTGAGAAGACACGCCAAGTCATCTTAGACAAAGGACTGGACTACATCGAAGAAAAACGCCTGCTGGAAATGGCGTGATTTTTATTTAACGCAGAGGCGCAAAAACGCAAAGTTTTAAGGTTTTTGCGTCTCTGCATTCAATTAAAATCACTCCCATGTATCGGAACGGAATGGAATAAGCGGCATCCAATTGCCTCCATATAAAGTTCCCAACGAAAAATCACGGAAACAATAACGAACCGCCACCGGTGCTTTCACCCGACGGGATGAAACCACTATTTCATTGGTTTGCCAATGAAGCCAAACCGAATCAGCCGGATGAAACAAACGGTCTTCACCAGCCACTTCAAACCCTTGAATATCGTAATTCCGGCAAATACCCATGCCAATATTATCTATTGCCACCCAAACTTCATCTCCCTTAACAGTAAACGACTTATACCGAGGATGCTGGCAAAAGAATTGTTGCTTTCCATACGTATGGTTCAACGCCAAATAGCTCAGCCTGCGTCCTACTTGTTTCTTATCACCCGGATGAATGTTGTAACGCTCATAAGGCTTTACCAAATCATTAATGCAAATCATGTCGCTATTCGGAATTAACCGGATAGCTTCCCATTGAGCCTCCCGCAAATAAGGAGCCAATCCATCCTGACTGCCCTCATATTCATAAGGAGCTATTTCAACGGCATAAAACGGAATATCTCCCTGCTCCATTTCGCTACGCCAAAGCTCTACCATATTTGCCAAACGACGAGCATAAGTCTGATGATATCCGACATTGGAACATCCTTGATACCAAAGAATACCGCGCACTGTATAATGCCGTACCGGTAAAAACATGGCATTATACATCAGCATAGGACGCTCGTAGGCTACTTGCTTTTCCATATCTTCAGGACGAAGCGATACATCGGGATACTGTTCCAATAATTCACGGTTTGTCCAACTCTCCACTTTGGAACCTCCATAAGCACAACTCACAATACCTACCGGCACCTGAAGCACCTCACTTAAAGTTGTGGCAAAAAACCATGCCGTAGCACTAAATTCAGGAGACGTTTGAGGTGAAGGTACAGCCCAGGAGCCTTCTACATCTTCTAAAGGCTCGTAGCTCTGCCTTAGTGGAACCGTAAAAAAACGTATATGGCGCGCCCATTGTGCCGAGAATGCAATTTCATCAAAACCACCCTCGACACAACATCCTGCAAATCCCTTTAAGGGCATCTCCATATTGCTTTGCCCAGAAGCTAACCAAACCTCCCCTATTAACACTCCTTTCACCGTCAGCTTTTCACCGTCATCAAAACAGATTTCGTAAGGAGTAAAACCAGCTTTAGGAGTCGGTATACTTACCGACCAATTCCCTTTTCCGTCCGCCAGGCAAGTATACGTCTGATTATTCCACGAAGGGGTCACATTGACCGTAGCATCAGGCTCTGCTTTCCCCCAAAGCCGAGCCTCTGCCTGTTGTTGCAATACCATATTGTCCGCAATCAAAGCAGAAGGCTGTACTTTCGCATTCGAAAATACACAAATCAAAAGTACCGCCAGCAAACAAATGTTCCGTTTCATTGTCATGTCATTTTAAAATTAGATTATTTTCGTTCAGACAAATATATAAAGATTCTTCTATTACCGCCAAAGAGAAAAGGTAGGCAAATAACATTTCCATACCTAATCCGAAACAAAAAGCACCGGCAAAGATTATCAATTTAACGGAAAGTGACATGACGGTTGGCCATGAAATTGACCGCACCATAAATAAAAAGCCCGAGGAACTGAGCTAAATATTCATTGCAATGAAGCAATTCCACTAACATCAGAAGAAAAAGGAATTGTGTTGTATACGCCAACAAGAAAGCACCGGCAAAAAACAATATCTGATGCCAAATACCGTTTTTCTTGTCATCGGTTTCTAAAGGAAATATCCAATATTTACACCAAATGAAATTATGAACCTGAGCGATAATGTATGCTATAACATTCGCTGTAATGTAGTCTTCGCCTTCAATGTGCATCAATAGCCATACAACCAATGCCGTTATCAGCGCATTGAGCGTTCCTACTATGGCAAAGCGAATGATTCGCACAGATTCTTTCATGTAGTTTATTATCAAATTTGAACACAGAGACACAAAGCCACAAAGAAATTTTTGTTACAGCAAAATTAAAAAACTCTGTGTCTCCGTGTCTCTATGTTTGATTTATCAGTTAGTTGCCGCTTATTCTTTAATATCCACTTTCAAGTGAAGCTCATCCAATTGTTTTTGGTCGAGGAATCCCGGAGCGTCCAACATTACGTCACGGCCCGAATTGTTCTTCGGGAAAGCAATACAATCGCGGATAGAATCAAGACCGGCAAAGAGTGATACCCAGCGGTCGAGACCGTATGCCAATCCTCCGTGAGGAGGCGCGCCAAACTTGAAAGCATTCATCAAGAAGCCGAACTGCTCTTGTGCTTTTTCGGGAGTGAATCCCAAAATCTCGAACATCTTTTCCTGTAAAGCCGAATCATGAATACGGATAGAACCGCCTCCGACTTCCACACCATTAACTACCATATCGTATGCATCGGCACGTACAGAAGCAGGGTCAGTATCCAGCAAAGGAATATCTTCATCCTTCGGATGTGTAAACGGATGATGCATTGCCATCAAGCGGCCTTCTTCCTCACTCCATTCGAACATCGGGAAGTCTACCACCCACAAGCAAGCGAACTTGTTTTTGTCGCGCAAACCGAGTTGATTACCCATCTCCAAACGCAACTCGCAAAGCTGCTTACGGGTCTTCATCGCATCGTCTCCGCTCAATATCAAAATCAAGTCGCCCGGTTTTGCCCCGAAAGCTTCTTTCATTTGCTGAAGCACTTCTTGGCTATAGAATTTATCTACACTCGACTTCACGTTTCCGTCTGCCTCAATGCGTGCGTACACCATACCTTTTGCACCGATTTGCGGACGTTTCACAAACTCGGTCAGCTGGTCAAGTTGCTTGCGGGTATAGTGGGCAGCGCCTTCTGCACAGATACCGCCGATGTAAGCCGCATTGTCGAATACCGAGAACCCATAACCTTTCAATACGTCCATCAATTCGACAAACTTCATACCAAAGCGCAAGTCGGGCTTATCACTTCCGTAATACTTCATCGCATCTGCCCACGGCATCCGTTGGAACGGTTCGGTCAGTTCTACGCCACGCAATTCCTTAAACAAATGCTTAGCCATGCCCTCGAACATTTGGATAATGTCTTCCTGCTCTACGAAACTCATTTCGCAATCTATCTGGGTAAATTCAGGCTGGCGGTCGGCACGTAAATCCTCATCACGGAAACATTTTACAATCTGGAAATAGCGGTCGAAACCCGATACCATTAATAATTGCTTCAAGGTTTGAGGAGACTGGGGAAGTGCATAAAACTGTCCCGGATTCATACGCGAAGGAACCACAAAGTCGCGTGCACCTTCGGGAGTAGAGCCAATCAGCATCGGGGTTTCCACTTCGAGGAAGCCTTTGCTGTCCAAATAGCGGCGCACTTCCATCGTCATGCGATGACGGAGTTCCAAATTCTTACGCACGGCAGTACGGCGCAAGTCAAGGTAACGGTATTTCATCCGAAGGTCATCTCCTCCGTCGGTATTATCTTCGATAGTGAATGGAGGCGTTTGCGCCGCATTCAGGATATTCAATTCTGATACGATAATTTCAATTTCACCTGTAGGGATGTTGGCGTTCTTGCTGGAACGTTCGCTTACCGTACCTTTTGCCTGAATCACATATTCACGTCCCAAGTGGTTGGCACGCTCACAAAGTTCGGCATTTACTTCCGTATTGAAAACCAACTGGGTGATTCCATAACGGTCGCGGAGGTCAACAAACGTCATTCCTCCCATTTTGCGTGAACGTTGCACCCATCCGGCAAGCGTCACGTTTTTGCCTGCATCGGCGAGCCGAAGCTCACCGCAAGTATGACTTCTGAACATATTCTAAACGTTTATAAATCTAAGTTTCATTAAAATTTAGGCAAAGGTAGTACTTGTTTTTGACTTATGCAACAGATTTGCAGCAATTCAAAGGGTATGCAGGACGGTGCTTTGAGCCAAATAATCGGGTCTGTCGGCATAAATATACATCACGCTTCCGCCCTTAATGGCATCGATGATAGGACGCGAAAGCTTTTCGGGTACTGCCGGACATCCGAAGCTCCGCCCCAGTCTTCCTCCATTACGGATAACCGAAGGATTAGCGTAAGCAGCCCCGTGCATCACAATGGCACGCCGGCGGGCATGGTCGTTAATCCCTTTTTCCAACCCTTCCAATATCAGGGAATATCCGTTTTTGCCTTGGTAAGTAGATTCGGTCAAATAAAATCCCAATGAACTTTTCAGCGAACCGTCTTCGTTAGAAAAAGAAGTGGCATAGTTATTCCCGCTATTTTTCCCATGAGAAACGACCGAAGAAAAAAGCATTTTTCTTTGTTTCATATCGAACACGTACAAGCGTTCTTGCGTAGAAGGCTTCGAAAAATCAATCAACGTCAGCACTTCCCGTTTTCGTCCTCCAATGCGGTAATATCCCGTTACAGCCTGACGGAAAGCGGCATAATTCACCCTTCCTTCCAAATCCATTTCACGGTACAACTGAAGGCAACGGTCGGTCACTTTCACTTGGGGAACCTCTTTTTTCTCTTCCGGTTGGCTAAAAATAGAACTGGATACAGCACCTGCTAAAATACATACGAACAAAACAAAACGCAGCATTGGAAAACTTTTTTAAATACGGGCGCAAAGATAGTGATTTTTAATAGATAATGTGGCTTTTACGAATGAATATTTTTTGAACTTTGAACACAGAGACACTAAGAATTGAAATCACAGCGTATCTTCACATAGTTAAAATTAAAGACTCAGTGTCTCTGTGCCTCTGTGTTCAAAAAAATAATCACTCACTCAATAACCACCACTAATGTAGCACCTGTAGGCATACGGTCGAAAACAAACTTGGCGTGCGACGTAGCATTACGCACACACATGTGCGAACGGGGCGTAGTGCCCAACGACCAACTATATTCTATCATAGCGGTTTGAGGAACATTCACGGGCACTCCATGTATATAAGCACCATTCGTAAACCGCGAAGCGTATGGAGCATAACCGCCTACGCCCGACCCTCCGTCTTTCAAGAACACCATCCGTTCTTTCTTTTCTTGCAACAAGAACATTCCCAACGGCGTTTCCTGAGCATACGGCGGACGATGCACACCTGTCGTAGCCGGATTCATGCTCCGTATAGCCCATTTCCCTCTATCAATCCGTTCCATTGTCGCAATATTCTGGTCTTTCCGGTCTACAAAAATGACATGATGAAACTCTGTGCCTTCGGCAAGCGGCTTCACATAACGCCGGGGCACCAGCCAATCCCCTCCTATCGTAACAGGAACTACGCGAAGAAAATTTCTTTCCTCGCCTTTTAAGCAGACCAATGAGCCATCCCTTCCGTAGCGTTCGGGAACATCCGAATCAGACGGCAAATACAAAGGCACCGACTGATAACGTTCAATCCCCAATGTGTCCGACACACGTCCGTATTCATTCCGTACATATATACGCACCAAAGGCGCTTCTTGATTCCGGTTCTTGTAATTGCTAAGCACAGCCCAGCGCACCGTATCATGCTGCATATTCTCGATAAACGCCAAGCACTTGCGTATTGTTTCCCACTTGAAACTCCGCACCGTATCACCGTAAGGATATACATCTTCCGGTGTATAACGGTCGTAAAGCAAATCTTTGATTAATTCAATATCCGAAAAAGTAAGTTCAGAAGACGCTCTATCTTCCATCCGCGAAACCATATCATTCATTATTTCCAGTTTCTCAGATACCGGAAAATCAGGCATCTGTTGTTTCTCACATCCGAAAAACGCCAGACAAGCCACGCACACGATAAATAGAACCTTTCTCTTCATAGCCGGCAAGTTAAGGTTTATACAAAGATAAACATTTTTTCTCATTTTCAAAATCTGTTATTTATAGAAATAACACTCGAGAAGAAGAATTTGTTGAAATGCATTAGGGTTCATCGCCCTTCGCACCTAGCTTCATCAGCCAACGGACTTAAGTTCATTAATCTACACATTATACTATCTCAATACGCCCGATAATATAAAAACAAAAAAGCCTTTCTAGGTGTAACCGCTACAACCAGAAAGGCTAAAACACATGTTTATAAAAGCAAATTATCAGAAGCGAACCATCATTTCTACTACCAGTTTGTCTTGTTCCGATTCTAACGGAATTGCATCGTCATCATAAAAATACTTTTCGTAGTTCAAACGGAGGTCTGCCTGAAACGGTTTTCCGAAACTAAACGTCAAACCACCCGTAATACGCTTGCGCTCATAATCGGTGATAATGTAATCGATTCCATCCTCATCCAGTTCATCACTATTGTTTCCCATATAGTCGAAGCGTGCCAAAAAAGACACTTTCTTGATAAGGCTCTTCTCTTTCTTGATAAAATAGTCGTAATTAATGAAAGCGTCTAACGCCCATACACTTTCAAAAGCAGAATGTGCATAGTCCTTATACATCCCTTCCACCTCGAAATGCCAGTTGTTCCAGTCGTAATACGTACCGATGTCATACATATAAATATTCCGGTCGAACGGACGGATACGTTGCGTACTTAAGGTCAGGTTATACCCCTTGAATGGCATCAATTCCAACTTAGCCGAATACGAAAGTGCCTTATGCCACCCTTTTTGTTCGGTCAATCCCGAACCGCTGAACAATCCGGCTTCTATCGCAAAAGGGAAACCTTCCTTCATCGAATATTTCAACGTAGCACCTGCATCACGCAAACTTCCCATTTGTTTGGCAATAAACGAGCGGTTGGCAAAATATTGCAAATGAGGAGAACGATGCGCGTCAATGGTAAAAGGCACACGCATCTGACCGATAGTAACGTTGAAACCTTTAAGCGGAGTAACCCGCGCATAAGCGTCCAACATCTTGATTACTCCTTCGTCGCAAAGGTCTATTTCGGCTTTATAGCTTACGATAGGAAGTAGATTTCCCGTAGCGCTTACACGAGCATTACGCACTTGAAAACGTTGCGCGTTAGTCGAAGTTTGATATTCATACTTTCCCCGCACCGTACCATGGATTTCGGGGATAGCATCTTTCCAACTGAATTCTTGAGCACCAACCGATGCTACAGAGAGCGCCAACAATAGCGCAGAGAGATATTTTTTCATTTGTCTCTTCGTTTTTTAACCGATGCAAAAGTAAGGGACAAAGATAAAGTAATTATGTCAAATGTATTACAAATATGTTACATTTCGTGTTTCAAACAAACCGTAACGTCTCCACCTTTTCCAACCGCGCACGCAAACGAGGCATTTCGGACTTGCGGATACGCAGACACATGAAACAATCCATATCGTAGGATTGGCTCACTATTTCAGGCGAATCTTCTTTCACAATCCGCATCACATCGTTCATGAACGGATATTCGAAAGCAAAGCTCACCTCCTCGTCTACGGTCTTCTCTATCACTTCTGCTTCTTCTAAGGCTTGTGCCGCCGCAGTACGGTATGCCACTATCAATCCGCTTGTACCCAATTTAATACCACCGAAATAACGTACCACAATGACCAGCACATCGGTCAGTTCCTTCGAGTTGATTTGTCCCAATATGGGTTTCCCCGCCGTACCCGAAGGCTCTCCATTATCATTGGCACGGAAGTTTTTCCGGTCAGCACCTAACATATAGGCATAACATACATGGCGGGCATCGTAATATTTCTTTTGGTAAATATCCAATTGTTCTTTCACCTCTTCAAGGGTGCGTACAGGAAGGGCAATAGCAATAAACTTGCTCCGCTTCTCGGTATAAATGGATTCCGAAAGTCCGGTTATTGTCTTATACGTATCGTCCATGCGTCTCCCCTCCTCTTTTTTATCGGTTAGTGTTGCGGAAAACGATGGCTACGATGAATCACCCGCACCTGAAGCTGATGAATCAAGGCTTTACCCATAATAATGAGGGTAACGGCTACCAAGATAAGCACAATGCCCAATACGATACGGGGAGTAAGCCGCTCGCCGAATACCAACACGCCACAACAAATAGCGGTAAGCGGTTCCAAGGCACCCAAAATAGCGGCTGGAGTAGAACCGATGTAATGGATAGATTTGGTCATTGTCACCAGCGAAATAACGGTAGGGAATAGGGCAAGGCATACCGGATTAATCCACAATACCGGCTGGCTGACCACATCCAATTGGGTACAGAATTTCAGACGTACCACATATACGCTTAAACCAAACAACAAGACATAAAAAGTCAACTTGACAATAGGCATATCTTTCAGAACAGAACGGTTTACACCTATTATATATAAGGCGTATGTAAGCGAGGAAAGGAAGACCAATGCCACCCCTGTCAGGCTCAAAGTCTGTCCGCCTTCGCCTTGATAAAGCAACGAAATACCCGTAAACGCCAAGGCTATGGAAATCATTGTAATCGGAGAAATTTTTTCCTTGAAGAATACCGCCATTAAGATAGCCACCAATACCGGATAAACGAACAAGATAGTAGAGGCAATACCCGCATCCATGTAATTGTAAGACAAGAACAAAGTGAGCGACGAAAAAGAGAAAAGCAATCCCATCACTATTAATGGAAGCACTTCACAACGGCGCAAGGCAAACGATTGGCGTTGCACCACCATCATTACGCCCAACATCACAAGTCCGAAGGCATAACGGTAAAATAACACAGAGTCTGCCCCCATGCCATCGGCATAAAGAGGCAAGGCGAACAAGGGATTCAACCCATAACTGGCAGCCGCAATGGCTCCATACGCAAACCCTTTGAATGTAACACGATCCATAAAATCCTATCTGTTTTTCAAAACCGTGTGCAAAGATAGGAGTTTTTGAATGAAGAATGAAGAGTTAAGAATGAAGAATTTCCGTATTTTTGCAATTCTTCATTCTTAACTCTTCATTCTTCATTCAAGCTTGTGGATAACCAATCCCGAACGCAACTTGGGTTCGAACCAAGTGGTCTTGGGCGGCATGATATTGCCCGTATCGGCAATGTCCATCAATTGTTTCATTGATACAGGATACAAAGCCAATGCCATCTTCATCTCGCCGCTATCCACCCGTTTCTTTAATTCGCTTAACCCGCGAATGCCACCAACGAAATCAATGCGTTTATCGGAACGTAAATCTTTAATGCCTAAAATCTCATCTAAAATCAATTTCGAAGAAATCGTCACGTCAAGCACACCTATCGGGTCGTTGTCATCATACGTATCGGGATTAGCCGTCAGGCTATACCATTTGCCGTCCACATAAAGCGAAAAGTTATGCAAGGCTTTTGGCTTATAGATTTCCGTACCCTTCTCCTCTACCTCAAAATGCTTCTTCAAAGCATCTATAAAAGCTTGTGGAGTCAATCCGTTCAAGTCTTTCACCACCCGATTGTAATCAATGATTGTCAACTGATTGGCAGGGAAACATACCGCCATGAAGTAATTGTATTCTTCATCTCCTTTATGATTCGGATTTTGCTTGGCTTTTTCCGCACCTACCAATGCAGCCGCTGCGCTCCGATGATGTCCGTCGGCAATATACATAGCCGGCATCTTCTCGAAAGCACAAGTGATAGCTTCGATATCTTCATCAGCATCTATTACCCAAAACGTATGTCCGAACCCGTCTCCCGGAGCTACAAAATCGTATTCCGGCTTTTGCGTTATATATTTCTTCACAATCTTATCCAGTTCCGCATTCTCCGGATAAGCAAAGAATACCGGTTCGATGTTCGCATTATTCACCCGCACATGCTTCATGCGGTCTTCTTCCTTATCACGGCGGGTCAGTTCATGCTTCTTAATATTCCCGTCCATATAGTCGGGCACGTATGCACCTACAACCAGTCCGTATTGAGTCTTCCCATTCATTGTTTGGGCATAAACGTAATAGCAAGGCTTCTCATCCTGCACCAGCCAGCCTTTTTCCTGAAACATCCGAAAGTTCTCCGCCGCTTTCTCATACACACGCGGATCATGCTCATCCGTTCCTTCGGGAAAATCGATTT
>ENA-OXEE01000092-OXEE01000092.1-human-gut-metagenome-genome-assembly--contig:-NODE-92-length-59408-cov-25.033_pt1 | contig 59408 bp, 50 predicted proteins | sample MGYA00249824_ERZ652242 | MGnify/ENA primary metagenome ERZ652242 (study PRJEB26925, sample SAMN05826943) | human gut metagenome | biome: ENVO:2100002; feature: ENVO:00000062; material: ENVO:00002003... | reverse complement strand
TTAAAAATCATTTCTTGTTTACCCTGAACCGTTCGCATCCGTCTTTCAGGAATCCTACAATCTGCTTGGCGGCTGCGATGCCGGCATTGATGTTTGCCTCGGCAGTCTGTGCCCCCATTTTTTTCGGAGTAGAGAAGTAACGTCCCGGACATTGTTCTGCAAACTCGGCATGATGAACCGGCATGATGTCTGTTACGTATTTCAAATCCGGACGGTCATGCATCAGGCGGAGCAAATCGGCTTCATTGATAACTTCTTTACGCGCCGTGTTTACCAGCAGTCCGTTTTTCGGCATCCGGTTCACCAGCTCATAGTTGATGGAGTTTTTTGTTTCGGCAGTAGCCGGAATGTGAAGCGATACTACGTTACATTTTTCATACAGTTCCTCTGCCGTATTTACGGGGATGATACCATCTGCTTCCATTGCTTCTTTCGGACAATAAGCATCGTAAGCGTAAATTTCCATACCGATACCTTTGGCGATGCGAGCTACGTTCCGTCCTACGTTTCCGTAAGCATGGATACCCAACTTCTTACCCATCAGTTCCGTACCCGACTTGCCGTCGTAGAAATTACGGACAGCCATAATCATCAGTCCGAATGCCAGTTCTGCCACGGCGTTCGAGTTTTGTCCCGGAGTATTCATCACGCATACACCGTGGGCGGTAGCGGCTTCCAAATCCACGTTATCGTAACCGGCCCCGGCACGAACCACTATCTTCAGTTCTTTGGCTGCGTCGAGCACTTCATTGTCGATGATGTCACTCCGGATGATAATCGCATTCGCGTCTTTTACCGCATCCAGCAACTGTGCCTTGTCCGTATATTTTTCCAACAAAGCCAATTCATAGCCCGCAGCTTCTATTTCTTTACGAATGCCGTCTACCGCAATTTTGGCAAACGGTTTCTCGGTTGCTATTAAAACTTTCATACGCCCTCCGTTTTTTAATGGTTTTTCTCAAATTCCTGCATACAGTCTATCAATGCCTGTACGCTTTCTACCGGCATTGCGTTGTAGCATGAAGCGCGGAATCCTCCCACAGAACGATGTCCCTTGATACCTACCATGCCCTTTTCGGTTGCAAATTTCAGGAAATCAGCCTCAAGGTCTTTGTATTCGTCTGCCATTACGAAACAGATATTCATGTACGAACGGTCTTCAACCGCAGTTACCGTACCGCGGAACAATTTGTTACGGTCTATCTCTGCATACAACATCTCAGCACGCTGGCGTGCGCGGCGTTGCATTTCCTCTACCCCGCCCTGTGATTTCAGCCAGCGCAGCGTCTGTAAAGCCGCATAAATAGGCACTACCGGAGGAGTGTTAAACATTGACCCCTTTTCGATATGAGTCTGATAGTTCAACATCGTAGGAATATAGCGTGACACCTTACCTACCGCATCATTTTTCACGATAACGAAAGTAACGCCCGCCGGAGCCAGATTCTTCTGCGCGCCACCGTATATACATATATATTTAGATACATCGACGGGACGAGAGAATATATCCGATGACATGTCGGCTACCATCGGCACGTTTACATCAAGGTCGGCATGAAGTTCCGTACCATAAATCGTATTATTGGTTGTGATATGGAAATAATCCACATCTGCCGGAACTTCATAGTCTTTCGGGATAAATGTATAGTTGGCATCGGCAGACGAAGCGACTTCAACCACTTCGCCAAAGGCTTTTGCTTCTTTCATCGCCTTCTTTGCCCATGTACCGGTATTCAGATAAGCTGCTTTCTTTTCAAGGAAATTATAGGGAACCATACAGAACTCCAGACTTGCTCCTCCGCCTAAGAACAATACCGAATAGCCTTCGGGGATATTCAGAAGTTCTTTAAACAAAGCTACCGCTTCGTCTACCACCGGCTGGAAGTCTTTAGCGCGGTGACTGATTTCCATCAGCGAAAGTCCCGAACCGTTAAAATCCAGTATAGCCTGAGCCGTTTTTTCGATTACTTCGCGAGGCAATATAGAAGGTCCCGCATTAAAATTATGTTTTTTCATTTGGATGTTTGTTTTGGTTAAACAATAGATTTCTAAACTCACACTTTGCGAATATAGCTATTATTTTTAGACTTCCAAAAGAAATCCTAATAATTTTATGCGTTCACCTCAAATATTCTTTCATTTTAACAAGCAGATAAGCCGATAACTAACATTTTGACAAATACAGACACATAAAATAAGCGTCCGCACGAAAATCGTACTTGCGGCAGGTCAGAAAGACACCCTCTTGCAGGGGGAGCGTAAAACAGATGTAATGTCACAAAGTTATTACTTTGCCGGTTCTATCAAAGTTTTTACCCCCTTAATCTTTTCATTTTGTATCAATTTTAACGTTTGTTTCACCTTTTTCCGCGAAATGGCAGCAAAAGCATAGTGGTCTTTCACGTCGATTCTGCCCACTTCCTCGCGGCTTAAATTTCCTTTTTTCGACAAGAATCCTACGATGTCTACTTTATTAATCTTATCTTTCTTCCCTTTACCTATATATAATGTAATGTATTCGGGCAAGGCGGGTGCGGGAATGGTTTCGGGGAAAACAAACTCTTCGGGTTCCGACGGGATATAGGCGGGCAGTTGTTCTTCGGGGTGCAGAATAATGTATGCGCTGCCCACGGCATCCCAGCGCGCAGTACGCCCGTTGCGGTGGGTAAAACCTTCTTCCGACAACGGCAGGTGGTAATGGATGATGTGTTTTACGTTGGGGATGTCAAGTCCGCGTGCCGCCAAGTCGGTAGAAATAAATACCGAGCAGCTTCCGTTACGGAACTTGTACAACGCCCTTTCGCGGTCGTCCTGCTCCATGCCGCCGTGAAAGGTTTCGCAATAAACTTTCATCGAGTGGAGATACTTCCCTACCCGGTCTACGCTCTCGCGGTGGTTACAGAACACCAGTGTAGACTCGTTGCCTAAACAGCAAATCAGTTTGTAAAGAGTTTCGAGCTTATCTTTTATGGGAGAATCTACCTTATACAACTGCAAGCGTTCTTCCACTTCCTCTTTCCCGTCCAGAAAGTTCAGTTTCGATACGCGGTTCAACCCCGTAAAGTGCGGAATCTCTTCGGCATCGGTAGCCGAAAGCAGGAAGCGTCGGCGCAGACGCGGCAACTTGCCGATAACGGCTTCCATTTCATCCTGAAAGCCAAACTCAAGGCACTTGTCGAACTCGTCTATCACGAGCAGGCGCACCGTGGAAGCATCGATATTCTGTTTTTCCAGATGGTCGTTCATACGTCCCGGCGTACCGATAATCACCGAGGGGCGAAGTCCTTTCATAACGCGGTGTTCTTCCATCGCCGGACGTCCGCCGTAACAGCTCATCACGCCGAATCCTGTACCCATCGACTTGAACACCTGTTCGGTTTGCAATGCCAATTCGCGCGAGGGAACAAGTACCACCGCCTGTACACCGTCGGCACCGGGATTCAACGAACTTACCAGCGGAAACAGGTATGCCAATGTTTTACCCGTTCCGGTGGGCGAAAGCAATATCAGGTCGTTACCTTCTTTCCAAGCCTCGACACTGGCTTGCTGCATGGGGTTTAACTGTTTGATTTTCAGATTCAACAGAATAGTAGATATATCCATTATGTTTCGGTTTTGATTGAAATAAATACAAAGGTACAAATTTTAGCCGAACAACCCAGAAATTCTACCCATAGGAAACACTTACGCTTCCCATAGCGTAGAAGGTTTCTTCCCATAGCGTGCGAGGTTCCTTCCCATAGAAAATCAGCAGCCTATAAGTTCTGCAAAAATTAGGAAATTCCGCCGTCTTGTCATACCTTTGCATGATTTTTCGACTAAACAAACATTATGTACATATTCCGCTCAATAAACGAAATCATCAATACGGTCTCTGCCGCACGAGGGCTGCTTACAGAGATGTTTGAAAAGAGAAAAACATTAAATTTTAAATACTCCGATGCGCTTCTGTTGCTGAAAGGAGACGAGAATCGCCTGAAGATATTAATCGAAAAAGAGATTATCCGGCAGAACGGGAACGAGGTTTCGCTGGATATCCGTTTCCAAGAGTTCTTCGAGTTGCTGCTGAACGCCAACGAAGAGATAAACACTGCCGTCATCGACGAAAACATTGAGTTCTTGCATGAACTGATGGATTATTATCTTAAAGAGCGAATCCCGTCGCGCAAGGAAAGCTACATCCGTAACATCAAGATTACGTTCCGTAAAATCGCTTACACTACCATACGTAACATCATGAGCCTGCAAGACAGCATCGACCACGCCGTGAAACACGAGCCTACGTATCAGATAAAGATTGCGCGGTTAGAGAACTTAGACAAGAAGCGGATAAACATTCAGCGGATGATTGATGCTACGGAGCATCTCATCCTGCACGAAGAGCGTCTGTTTTTCCAACAGGCTACCGACGAGGAGCTGGCAAACATCTTGCTGGAACTGCGTCAGGAGCTTCAGCTTTCGGCACACAGTCTTATCAGCGCGCAGCAGGACATCATCAACTACCTGAATCAGATTAAGAGCCAGATAGTATTGGTTGAGAAAATCAAGAAACTGAAATACCTGCAAGACCAGTTTGAACTGCGCACGCGGAGTAACTTGGCGGAGGTTATGGAGCGCGAACACTCGCTGTTGGTCGAGGGTACGTCGTCGCCTTCATTCAAGCTGTCTATCTCTTACCTGAATACCGACGAGGCACGTCCCGTCATCTTGAAAGTAATCCGTAACCTGCAATACCGCAAGGCTATACAGAGTAACGAGGCGGGTGCATTCAGTGCGGAAGAGATGGAAACGCAGGCGACTTACCAAGAAACCATCGACCTGAACGAAACCCTGAACGACTACATTCAGGCACAGGCGCAAAAGCTGTGGAACGATGAGGCGGCACAACCCGACGATTTGTTCTCGTTCCTGATGCATCACCGTTTCCGCCGCGAGGTGAGCGAGCAAGAACGCACCACGTTTTTCTGCCAGATAGTTTCGCTCTACGAAAGCCATCTGCGCATTACAGACGAATACGGTGTGTATCATCAATATGAATACGCCAAGATATATCCCGACGTATCCTAATAATTAAATTTTTCACGGTATGGAATTAAATATACGAATCCCTGACTCAACAGGCAATATATTTGAATACTTGCAAAAGGGTTTGTTTATCAGCTCGAACAGCGTAGACGAAACCTTGCGCAATCTTTACGACCAGATAGAAGACAACTTTGAATCGCTCTCGCTGTTCTTTGCCCAGATAGGTTACACGCTGGAACATGGCAACGAGTATTTCTACTTTTCGCGAAACGAACCGCGCATGACGCTGGAACAAAAAATACAGCGCGCGTACTACTGGATCGACGTGCTCGACCTGTTTAAGACTTACGACGAGACGTTCGGTCCAGGATATCGGTTTCAACCCGAACAGATATTGGTAGAGGCGAACATCAATGTAGTGTTACAAAACAAGCTGGACAGCCTCCGCAAGCACTTTTCGGACAAAGACATCCGTAAAGATATACTTGACAACGTGATTCGCCAACTTACGAAAGATTCGTTCTTAGAATTGGAAAACGACAAGACGAATACATATAAAGTAATGAGTGCGTGGCACTATCTGGAACGACTGATAGAAAGTATTAACATTTACGACGAGACGGAAGAAGATGAGAAACCTGAATAGAATCATATTTATCAATAGTGCAAACATCCCTTACGCGGATGATATTTTCTTGGATGGGAACGTACATTTCATCGGTACGCAAGGAGTGGGCAAGAGTACCGTGTTGCGCTCCATCCTGTTTTTCTATAATGCCGACACGCAGAAGCTCGGCATCCCGGTAGAGAAACAGAGTTACGCGGAGTATTATTTCCCGTATGCCAACTCGTACATCGTTTACGAAGTGACTACTGAAAAGGGAGCGTTCTGCATACTTACCTTTAAGTCGATGAACCGCATCTGCTTCCGTTTCATCGACTCGCCTTATCGCAAAGAGTTCTTTGTGGACGAAAACCGCACGGCATACAGTGGAACCGACCGCATCCGTGCCATGCTCGACCAGTACGGAGTAGATTATTCGCGCATCATTTATACTTACGAAGAATACCGGAATATCCTGTACGGAAACGGCGTGGAGGCAGATATGCGCAAGTATTCGCTGATGGAGAGCAAACAGTTTCAGAATATTCCGCGCACCATTCAAAATGTATTGTTAAACTCTAAGCTGGATGCCGAATTCATTAAAAAGACTATCATATCATCGCTCAACGAGGAAGAGACTGCCATCGACCTGAACAGCTACAAAGAGCATCTGAAGAACTTCGAAACACGTCTGCGCGACATCGAGGAATTCCGTAAGCGGGAAACCCGCAAACAGGCTACGGACATCATCGGCTATTCGGCAGAGGTGGCAAAACTTAAAACGGCATTGGTACAGGGCTGTCGGGAACTGGCTGTAGCTTTCCGCCAAGCACAGGCCAAATATCCCGTGTGGAAAGAAAAACAGGAAAAGGCCGAAACCGAACGGAACGTGTTGCAAAACCGTAAAAAAGAGTTACAAAAGCAATCACAATCGCGTTGCGACGAGCTGCATGACCGACTCACCATCCTTGACAGCGAACTGCAAAAGGCACGAAAGAAAGAAAAGGAATACGAACGAATAAACATCCACCACATCATTGAGCGCTCGGCTAAAAAAGAAGAATTGGCAAGCCGTCAAGAAAGTCTGGAAAAACAACAGCACACACTGACCTCGCAGTACGAAGAGACTTCGACCAAATACGAACGGCTGATTAACGGGCTGAACGAGGAATGGAATAAAATCCATGCGGCAAAGCTCCGTCAGAAAGAGGAACTGAACCAAACGCTCACGAAACGTATGAAAGACATCGGCAGGCAACGCGAGGAGGCTGTCGAGGCTTTGTTTCATAAGTATCAGGAACTGTCGGAACAGCTTCATCCGGAGAGAAGCGAGAAACAGAATGCGCTGACCGCACTTCGCTTCCGTATAGAGACTTGCCGCAAAGAGGTATTCTTTAAAGAGGAACTGGAGGAACTGAAACATCGCATCCAGTCGTACACCGGGCTGCAAATGAGTAAGATAAACCGTAAGGAGCAGGCTGAGCTTATCATCAAAGAAACCAACTTGAAATGGGAAGAAGAACGGCAAAAGAAGGAGCGGGAAACAGAAGACGCTTTGTCGCAGCTTCAGGCTGAACAGCAGCAGCTACGCCCTCGTGTTGAGGAACTTGACACTTTCTTGCGCAACAGCAAACACACGCTTCAGGGATGGCTGAAGGATAACAAAAAGGGTTGGGAAGACAACATCGGGAAGCTGTGCGACGAATCGGTGCTGTGGCAAACCAACCTTTCTCCACAACTGTCGGGCACAGACGATACTTCTTTCTATGGCATTTCGCTAAACCTTGACGAAGTAAACCGTCCTATCAAGTCAATCAACGACTATCAGAAAGAAAAAGAAGCAGGAGAGAAACGCCTTGCCGAAATAGCTGCTGAAATACAACATCTGCAACAAGATCAGGAAAAACTGGTAGAGCAACTCAAGTATAAATACCTACCTATCATTAAAGAGCAGCGCGAAATTATACGAGTTCAAGAATACGAGCAGGAAAAGCTGGAGAAGCAATACCAAAAGGACATGCTCGACTTGGAAAATCTGAAACAAAAGGCAGAAGAAGAACGAAGCGCACAACTGAAGCTTTTAGTGGCAGAAGAACAGCAATTAAAGCTGGAATTACAGCGCATTGATGAAAAGCTAAATAACCTGAACCATGAACGTACCGAAAAGCAGCAAGCCATAAAACAGCTTTGGACGGAGCAGGAAAAGGAGGCGGAGAAAGAGCTTCGCCAATTGGTGGAGAATGTGGAGCACGAAGAACGGGAGGAGCAACAGCGTATTGCTGCCGAAAAGAAAGCCTACCGCAAACAAATGGACGAGGAGCTTCATTCACAGGGAGCGGATACAGAGCGTCTGCAGCAGATAGCCGTCCAGTTAAACGAGCTGAAGAAGGAACTGAACTTCATAAAAGAACATGAGACACTGATTATCGAGTTTCATAAAGACAAGCGCGACTGGATAGACCATATACAGGAATGGGCATTGGAGCAAGAGGCTAAAACATCGCTTCTGAAGCAGGAACAGGAAACGCTGCGCAAGGAATCGAATATCCTGCAAGAGCAAATAAATGTGCAGGAGCAGGCTTATCAGGAAGCGGAAAAAGTATTACAAAAGTTGCAGAACGACATGGAGGCGTACGGGAAAATAGAATCATACGAGTGGTACAAACCTCATCAGGATATATTTACCGCCGACCACCTGACAGCGGATGCGGACACGCAGAAAAACTGTTCGGATTTAATTGAAATATTGAGCAGGACAGAAAGCAAATGTAACCAGATAAAAAATGACCTGCGCAAGGCTGTGGTTCTGTTTACATCACACTTCGGCGAAGACAACACGTTTAAGTTTCCTACCAAGTTTACCGAAGACTGGGAGTACCTCCGCTTTGCTGAAGAGCTTCACGACTTTGTGGAAGAAAACCGAATCGATGAGTTTGTAAAACGTATCAACGATACACACTCGGATGTATTTAAGCGCATCAGCATGGATACGTCGATGCTCACCGCATCGGAGGATGACATTCAAGACTTGATAAATAAAGTAAACAAGGGATTCCAGACGTGTAATTTCGTAGGAGTAATCCAACGCATCGAAATGAAAATAGAAGAAAGCAGCAACCGAGTGGTAAGCACGCTGCGTAACATACAAAAGTATTATAACGAACATGCTTACGACCTTGCCCCGGGTACTACCCTCTTTTCTTCGGAAAACGAGCAACTGGTAAAACAGGAGGCGATAAACTTGCTCCGGGATTTCATCAAAGAAATCTACGCTTACCGTTACGACTCTATCCGCCTGTACGATTCGTTTGAATTACGCTTCCGCATCGTAGAAAACAACAACGATACCGGATTCGTGGAAAAATTGTCGAACGTGGGTTCGGAAGGAACAGACATTTTGGTTAAAGCCATGATTAACATCATGCTGCTGAACGTATTTAAGGAGGGGGCTTCCCGCAAATTCAAGGATTTCAAGCTGCATTGCATGATGGATGAAATCGGGAAACTTCACCCGAACAATGTCAACGGGATTCTGAAATTTGCCAACGACCGTAACATCATCCTGATTAACGGGTCGCCCACTGAGTTAAACCGCGATGCGTATAAACATGTGTACCTGATGACGAAAAACGCTCAAAGCAAGACACGTATCGCACGACTTATATCCGATAAAAAGTTATAACAAATGTATATCACTACCGAACAGGCACGTCTGTTGAAAGAACTGGCTGAGGGAAAACAAATTCCCTCCAGCCAACTCCGTGCCGAGATATTTCGTAAACTAAGAGAAGAGAAACTTCTATTGGCAAAAAGGGTGCATCACGGGAAAGTAATTTATACTGACAATCCCATTGATTTATTAAACTATTTGAATAATCATTATCTCCGATGTACGCTTGACGAATACATCGTAAAGAGCCAAGCCTCCCCTACCCGTACAAACAATGTCTACCTGACGGGCGACTCGAAAAACAAAGACACCGAAAGGGTGTTTCAAGGATTCTTGTTTAAAGTCACCGAACCGATTCAGGCACAGTGGAAAGGTAAGGAACATATTCTGATCCCCGCCAACGGACTGCCTGTTTTCATGCCTTATCCGGACTCATTCAAGCTCCCGGAAGACATTACAATCGTGCTGGTTGAAAACTCGGAAAACTTCTGTATGATTGAAAACCAAATAGAACTATTCGGAGAAATGAAATGTTTTTTTGTGCCCTATTACCCAAGAGAACATTACAAATACTTCACTGAGTGGTTACAAAAACAGCCCAATAACTACGTACATTATGGAGATTTCGACTTTGCTGGTATCCACATCTACCAAAGTCAATATAAAAAATATGTAACGGGAAAATCGGAATACCTTGTTCCTGAAACTTGTTTCCGGCTATTTAAACGATTCGGAAAGAAAGAGTTATACGATAATCAACTTAATCTATTAGACCGACTGGAAATCGACGAACCGGGTATTCGAAAACTTATACAGACCATTCAGTCGGAACATAAAGGATTGGAACAAGAGGTTTACAATAAAGACGAATACAAAACATTTCTCATCAAAGAGCCGGTATAATTCCACAAAAAACAAATGGAGCTGTTTCACGAAAAATGAAACAGCCCCACCTTGTTATAAACAACTAATCTTTATTTTTTATTGACATCGATACCTTTATTACGCAAAGTCATGGCCATCAAACGAACGTATTCGCTATATTGCTTCTCGTTCAATGTTTTTTTCATCAATTTCAGATTGCCATACACAGCATTACGAACCTGTTCATCGCTGTTTTTCTTTGAATTATTAGCCGTCTTCATCTGTTCTTGGAAATAGTCGCAAATATTTGCTACTTCTTCGTGTTGATTAGACGACAACTGGAGATATTTTGATAGTTTAGCTTTGTTGATTGAACCATCCCACTTAGAAGCAACTTCTTGAGGTTCTGATGCAAATACAGATGCAGAAAATGCTAATGCAACTGTTAATGTTAAGCCTAATTTCTTCATAATACCTAAAATTTAAATTGTTACCTAAAAACTTGTTACCTAAAAACACTTAAATAGTTTAGCTCGAGCTTTATCTTTTTACCACTGCAAATATAAGAACATGTTGTAAAACATAAAAATTATACAGCATATTTTTTACCCTTACGGTGTCTTTTATTGACTTAAATCAAGTTTCACCTGTTAAAAGACACGGTGTTTGTAACAATTTTGTAATCTAAAGATAGCGATTACGCCTATAAACATTCTTTTTGAAAAACAATACGAGCAAAAGAATAACATCGTGGTATAGCCTTTTGCTTGAACTCCATCCGGCATGGTCAAAAGGGGTGAAAAACACTACCCGTAGAACCGATGCGTCTTACGGGTAGAACCGGACAATTCTACCCATAGAAATGACCTGCACTAACGGTAGCGTTTTCCGGAACATCAGGATACAAAAAAAGGCACAGATATATATTCTGTACTCCAATTACTGAGAGCAAACAGAACACATACCTGTGCCTGAATATCGGGAAATACGATTTCGCCTACTTATTATTAATATGCACGAGCAAATAACACACGGCGCGCAGAAGGTTTACCTGTAACCATATCCACACCCGGAGTAAGGCTTTCTTCGTCGGCATCAAAAGGAATACAACGAATCGTTGCTTTTGTTTCTTCCTTAATGCGCTCTTCGGTTTCGGTAGTTCCGTCCCAATGAGCAAGAATAAAGCCTCCTTTCTCTATCTGTTCTTTAAAGTCATCATACGTATCCACTTTCGTAATGTGTTCGTTACGATACTTCAAGGCTTTTTGATAAATGTTTGCTTGGATTTCTTCCAACAAATCTTTCACATAGGCTTCAATTCCGTCGCACGTGCGGGTTTCTTTCTCCAGCGTATCGCGGCGCATGATTTCAATCGTATTGTTTTCCAAATCACGACCTCCCATAACAAGACGAACCGGAACACCCTTCAATTCATAATCGGCAAACTTAAAGCCCGGACGCTTATTGTCGGCATTATCGTATTTCACGGAAATACCCAAAGCCCGCAGCGCGTTTACAATGCCTTCTACTTTTGCATCGATTTGCTTCAACTGCTCATCATTCTTATAAATAGGTATGATAACCACTTGAATCGGAGCCAGATGCGGAGGAAGTACCAAACCGTTATCGTCAGAGTGAGTCATAATCAAAGCTCCCATCAAGCGGGTAGATACACCCCATGAAGTAGCCCAAACATAATCCAACTTATTGTTTTTATCAACAAACTGAACATTGAACGCTTTTGCAAAATTCTGTCCGAGGAAGTGTGACGTTCCGCACTGAAGTGCTTTTCCGTCTTGCATCAATCCTTCAATCGTATACGTGTCAAGCGCCCCGGCAAATCGTTCGTTAGCCGATTTCACACCCTTGATAACGGGAACAGCCATATATTTTTCAGCAAAGTCTCCGTATACATGCAACATTTTTTGTGCTTCTGCTTCTGCTTCTTCGCGCGTAGCGTGAGCTGTATGTCCTTCTTGCCACAAGAATTCGGCTGTACGCAAGAACAGGCGCGTACGCATTTCCCAACGTACTACATTTGCCCACTGGTTACACAGGATAGGCAGATCGCGGTAAGAATTAATCCAATTTTTATACGTACTCCAAATGATTGTTTCTGAAGTAGGACGGATAATCAATTCTTCTTCCAGTTTTGCTGCCGGGTCTACAATCACTCCCGAACCGTCATCGGCATTCTTCAAACGGTAGTGAGTCACCACCGCACACTCTTTGGCAAAGCCTTCTACGTGTTCTGCTTCGCGACTGAGGTATGATTTAGGAATCAACAGCGGGAAATACGCATTCACATGCCCCGTTGCTTTAAACATATCGTCTAACTGACGTTGCATTTTCTCCCAAATCGCATATCCGTAAGGTTTAATCACCATACAACCGCGAACAGGCGACTGCTCTGCAAGGTCAGCTTTTACAACCAAATCATTATACCATTGTGAGTAATTTTCACTTCTTTTGGTAAGGTCTTTTAATTCTTTTGCCATAATTTTGTTATGCAGTTATTTTTTATGTTTCAATGGATTTACGGACACAAAATTACGAAAAAGATTTATTCTAACCTTTGTTTTTGAGCTTTTATGAGCGAAAAGACGTAAAAAATGTAATTAGCATCCTGCTTACATGCAATCTTTCTTTATTTTTGATAATCGAAATACCACCAATAAGTGTCGCCAAACTCACGTTTCATATAATTTTGTTCTTCTAATGGCGAGGCAAATTCCATCTGACGAGTTTTATATCTGATATATTTTTCTTGCATTACAGAATCATTCCGCACGAAAACAGAGTCGGAATGATTTGAACGATATATGGCCATCGCTTCACGGTAATATCGCGGCAGAGAATCTTCTGATTCATAAAAGTCGTCAATGGTCTGTGCAAACTTATTTATCTGTTTATCAAGCAGAAGTCCCGCCAAGTAATAATCCAACGCAATGTATTTTCCACGGCCTGTATAACAAAGTTCGCTCAAATAATCTAACGGCTTATCTCCTACATAGGGTTTTCCTCCCAAAAGATCGTAAACCGAATCGTTCGTAAAACGCAAAACAGCCGTTGAGTCTTCATCGAAAAACAGACCGTCTACCCCGTAATACTGGGGGTACTCAAAAAGTTTTTCTCCCATCAATTTCGCATGAGCCATCGCCATTGCCCGAAGTGCTGTTAATGTATGCGTAGATTCTAACGAACGTTTGCCTACTTCCAATGCCTCTACATACTCCCGGTCACGCAAGTAACGCTCTACCTCTAATTCATGATGAAACGCCCGATTGGTATTCCCCACCAGCACGGTCATCAAACATTGAACGAAAAGTATCAGCAGATTATAATTCACTAACCCCAGCCTACTGCCTTCTGTGTTCAACTGATTGCGATACAAGCCGCGCAACCAATATGCAAACACAACAAAAATCAGGATGAGAACCGGAAGCAACCAACTCCATACCGTATGATAAGCAGACATATACACAGTTCTACCTACATCGGTCAAAGCACAGAGAACGAGAAATGAAGGCAGGTAAGAAAGCGAACGTATATAGCCTTTTAATCCTAAAAGGCTGTTTACCCCCCAACGCAGCAAGAGCAGTATAAGCGTAATAACGACAGCACTGCCCATCGGGGCAAAATGTGTTTTCCCGTGAGCCAAAGAGAAGTGTAAAGCCTCTAATACATCTCGCTGGAAAACATATAAATAAACGAAACTAAATAGAGAGAAAAGAAAACCGCACACCACGGTTGTCATGCGTGCGGCTTTCTCATAAAGTACATTTGTATATTTACCCATTACAAATTAGTTTTTCACTCGTTTCAAAACTACAGCCGAACGCGCCGGTACGTATAACTTCAGCCATTCTTTCTTTTCTTTTGCATACAATGGATCGGCACACGTAAAATGGCGCATTGAATCATCAGCGAACCCGAAGCCGCCAAAATCCTTACTATCGGTATTTAATACTACGTCGTATGCTCCACGCGGAACAAGGAAACCATAATCAGTAAACGAACGAGTAGGATTAAAGTTAAAGACAAATATCAGGTCCTTACGGCGGTAAGCCAATATCTGGTCTCCATCATTATGCCAGATTTCAACGACATCACTCTTCTGAATATTTTTCACGCTCTCAATCAAATGCACCATAGCAGAATCAAAATCACCTAAATAATGATAACATAGGCTCTTGTCGTCTACCAAATGCCATTGCCGGCGCGCATATTTATATGACCATCCATTTCCTTCGCGGGGGAAATCAATCCATTCAGGATGACCGAACTCATTACCCATGAAATTCAGATATCCTCCGTTAATAGTAGAGGCTGTAAGCAAACGAATCATCTTATGAAGAGCTATACCGCGTTCTACCACTCCATTTTCATCCCCTTTCTTGAAATGCCAATACATGTCGGCATCAATAAGGCGGAAAATAATTGTTTTATCGCCTACCAAAGCCTGATCGTGGCTCTCGCAATACGAAATTGTTTTTTCATCTTTACGACGGTTGGTCACTTCCCAGAACAGGCTCGACGGCTTCCAGTCTTCATCCCTCCGCTCTTTGATGATTTTAATCCAATAATCAGGGATATTCATAGCCATACGGTAATCGAAACCATAACCACCGTCTTCAAACGGAGCAGCCAATCCCGGCATACCGGAAACTTCTTCGGCTATTGTTATTGCCCGTGGATTTACCTGATGAATCAAACGGTTAGCCAACGTAAGATAACAGATTGCATTATCGTCTTGATGTCCGTTAAAATAATCGTTATAATTGCAGAACGCCTCTCCTAATCCGTGACTGTAATAAAGCATTGAGGTAACTCCATCGAAACGGAAACCATCGAAATGGAATTCTTCCAACCAGTATTTACAGTTAGACAACAAGAAATGAATCACCTCATTCTTTCCGTAATCAAAGCAAAGAGAATCCCATGCCGGATGTTCACGCCGATCGCCCTGATAGAAATACTGGCAAGGGTCTCCGGCAAAGTTTCCTAAACCTTCCACCTCATTTTTTACGGCATGAGAATGAACAATATCCATAATAACAGCCACTCCCATCTGATGAGCCGCGTCAATAAGTTGTTTCAATTCTTCAGGCGTTCCAAAACGAGAAGACGGAGCAAAGAAACTGGATACATGATAACCGAAACTACCGTAATAAGGATGCTCTTGGATAGCCATTATCTGAATGCAGTTATAGCCATCCTTAACAATTCTCGGCAAAACGTTTTCCCGGAATTCATTATATGTACCTACCCGTTCCGCATCCTGAGCCATACCAATATGGCATTCGTAAATCATCAGTGGGGCTACATTCGGGACAAATACTTTTTTCTTAAATTTATAAGGCTTTTCCGGACTCCATACCTGCGCACTAAATATTTTAGTTACCTCGTCCTGAACAACACGGTTTGCCCATGCAGGGATTCGTTCGCCGCATCCTCCGTCCCAATATACTTTTAACTTATAAAGATCGCCATGTTTCAAAGCATCTGCCGGCAAATTAATTTCCCAATTTCCGGCTTTACCACGGATTCTCTTCAAACGATACTTCGGACTTTCTTTCCATCCATTAAAGTCACCTATCAAATAAATAGTAGTGGCATTGGGCGCCCATTCACGGAAAGTCCACCCTTTATCCGTCTGATGCAGGCCAAAATAAAGATATCCTGACGCAAATCCGGTCAGATCACTTTTGCCAATCAGTTCTTTTTCCTTGTCGATAACATGTTGATGTCTTCCTTTAATGGCATCCGAATATGGCTCAAGCCACGGGTCGTTTTTAATAATTTTCAATACTTCATCCATAGTATCAGTGTTATTAATTATACATTAGCCTTAATCTTTATAATCAATTTCCTTAACTTAGCAGATGTTATAGCCGGTGCATGAGCATCTTGAGGAAAGAATATCACAAACATACCCGGCTTTACAGTAAAATAAATATCTGCATTTATATCATAAAACGAAATATCATTTTCAGCATCGTAAGGTGTTTCTGCAAGTACATTACGCGGTGCATATCCCATCATTTCGATACCTGAAAGAGGCAACTGGATATCAATAAATTCATTGTGCGTTTCCAAACGTGCTTCTTTCTTCTTTTTCGGAGCCGATTCGGTAAAATTAAAGACAAGATTTCCATCTTGCATGATTATTTTCCCTGTTGCCGCCATTTTCAAATCTGCCGATTTAAAAAAGTCAAGCACTTGTGCAAACAATGGGTGTACCCCAACATACTGCTCGAAATTTTCTATTCTATCTATAATCATAACTTTTCAATGATTCATTATAGCCGATTTATTCCAACTCATCAATCGTTTCATTCGTAAAATCAGCAAAACGTTTTAACTGCATGAATATATCAGCTATATCGTCAACAAAGTTCGGGTTTTCAAAAAAAGAATCCGGTACACGATAGGCTACCGTATAATCTTTACAGCAGATATATTGCGGATAAGGAAAATCTTTCGGAAACCCTTTCGGAATGTTTTTCAAAAATTGTTCTCCCACCACCGGAAAATATTTACGGAAAGCCTCATCTTCTACAATAGAACGGTATTCATCTATATTATCACATACCGACTGACGGACTGCTTTCAACATTTCAGGAGGCATACACCAACTTCCCCCTGCAAACATACAATTATCCGGTTCCAAATGAATATAATACCCGCAGTGATTGGATTTTTTTCCTCGGACATTAATATATCCGCCAATATGCGTCTTATAAGGAGATTTATCTGCCGAAAACCGTATATCCCGGTAAATACGATACGTACAATCACGAGGGCGGACATGAGCCACACTTTCATCGAATAAAGAAATACGGGCTATCACTACTGTTAATAAATCTTCGAAATCGGACTGTACTTTCAGATAATCCGATTTATGCTCTAAAAACCATTCGCGATTATTGTTTGCCGCCAAAAGTTTCAAGAAATTCAAGATTCCCGATATATTCATACCTGTCATTGTATCTTTAGACGAACAAACATACAAAAATTATTTATATAAAACGAAAAAAGACCGGGAAAATTACCGGTCTTCAATAATATTCAACAAAAAATCATGTATTTTTCCATTTGAGGCAAGCACTTGATGTCCTGAATAAAACGTATTCCCTCCGCTGAAATCCGTAACCTTACCTCCTGCATTCTGAAGTATCAGGCATCCGGCTGCAATGTCCCACGGCCCGAGGTAGGATTCGATACGGGCGTCGAAACGTCCGGCGGCAACATAACACATCTCGGCTGCCGCAGCTCCGATCAAGCGTAAACCTGCCACATTGCCATAACATGTTTTTATAAAACGCAAGGCAAAGGGTTTGTATTCTTCGGCACGATAAGGGAATCCTATTGCAATAAAAGCATCGTCTAACGTATTGACCGATGAAACATGTATTACATTACCGTTCAAATAAGAAGGTGCACCTTTATACGTCCAGTAACATTCATCTCTGCAGATTTCATAAACTACGCCCAAAAGGAGTTCTTTTTCATCCCGCAGGGCGATGCTTACGCAATAAGGGGAATTGTCATGAATAAAATTAGTTGTACCATCCAGCGGATCTACCACCCAGCAATACTTTTCATCAGTCATACTCCCGCTTCCCTCTTCGGCAATAAAGCCTGCATCAGGAAGCAATTCTTTCAGGCGGGTTACGATTCTTTTTTCCGACTCTTTGTCTACATAAGAAACATAATCATGTGCATGTTTCTTCTCGATGCTTTCGCGGCTAAACCTTTTTCGTTCTTCACGAATAAAGCGACCCGCCTCCAATGCTATCTGGCGTACATCGTCAGTCAATTCAAGCAAATCCATAGTCTCTTTATTTTTTTTCTTCCAACAAACGTCCGTTGCGGAATGTACCTTTACGGATTACGTTGCCGTTTGCATCTTTTTCAATAAACGGTCCATCTTTCTGTCCTTTCTTGAAGAAACCTTCAAACCGTGTTCCGTCTTTCGTTACCAGCGTTCCTTGTCCGTCTTCTTTACCTCGCACAAAATGACCGGTATATACAGAGCCATCCGTCATACGCAGTGTACCTTCGCCATCTGCCATATTGTTTTTCCACTGCCCTTCGTACTCGTCACCGTTTGCCCATTTATATTTACCGTTTCCCGAACGTTGATTTTTCGACCATTGTCCTTCGTAAACAGCACCGCTCACCCACGTAAACGTCCCTTCGCCTTCTTGCCATCCTCCCCGGAATTGCCCGACGTATTTGTCACCGTTAGGATAGGTATAAATACCTTGTCCGGTACGTTCACCGTCGGCATAATCACCTTCGTAACGTTCATTATTCTGAAAGTAATAAACCCCTTTTCCGTTTTGTACATCATTTACCCAATCGCCTATGTATTTATCGCCATTGGTGTAATAAAAAGTACCTTTTCCGTGCCGTTCACCGTTTTTCCACTCGCCTTCATATTTAGAGCCGTCTTCCCAAGTCATCACCCCCTTTCCGTTTTTCAGGTCATCTCTCCATTCGCCTTCATATTTTGCGCCGCCTTTCCATGTATAAACACCTTTGCCGTTACGCTTATCATGATGCCATGAACCGACGTAGAGGTCGCCGTTGTAATAAAACATGGTTCCCTCTCCTTCTTGGAAATCAGCAAACCACATTCCATCGTAACGATTGTTGTTCATAAAATAATATGTTCCCTTTCCGTGCTGCTGGTCTTGATACCATTCGCCGACGTATTTCTCTCCGTCACTGAAAGTATAGGTTCCGTTTCCCTGACGCTTCCCTTTTACATATTCGCCTTCGTAGATATCTCCGTTTTTAAAGATGGTTTTTCCTTTTCCGTTCGGACGTTTCCCTTTCAGTTCTCCCGTATATTCAGAACCATCTTTAAATTTATAATATCCTAAAGACAATTGAGCTGAGGCTGTAACACCGCCCCACACCATAAAAGCACATAATAATAAAGTATGTTTATTCATTCGATTATTCTGTTTTTACCGCTACCTACACACTGGTAACACCACATTCACATTAAGATTTATATTTCGCGCTCCAAAAATAAAGTTTTTTAGCCTTTTCAGGCGGCATCATTTCAAACTTTTTTACCTGCTACTACTTCTATTAAGTTTTCTTTGCAGAAATATTTTTGGGCAAGCCTGCGAATATCTTCTGCCGACGTGTCTCGAATTGAAGCCACGCTGCGGACAAAAAATTCTTTATCCAATCCGGCTGTTTCTATGAAAATCCACGCATCGGATAATGAAAAAGCACTCTCGTACGAACGACACATATCGCCTAACATGTAATTACGTACCATCGTCAATTCTTCTTCTGAGACATATTCATCTCTCAGTTTATCCATTTCCCGATAAACTTCTGTAATTACCGGTTCAATGTATTCATTTGCCGTTTCGGTACTGATAACCAAGATACCGGTATCAGGATAAGCCACCAGTCCTGCCCCTATACCATACGTATATCCTTTTTCTTCACGGATGTTCGACATTAACCGAGAGCCGAAATACCCACCGAACAGCGTTACAAGTACACGCAGTTTCAAATAATCGGGATGCTGACGAGACAAAGAAAAACCTCCGATCTTCAACGAACTTTGCAGAGCATCTTCTTTCTCGATAAACACACGCTTCCGCTGATCGGTCTCCGGCGTGAAAATCCGATTATAAACGGTATGATTCGATGCGCCCCACGCTTCATCTCCGAAATTTTCTTCAATGCAGCGCACAATCTCGTCCGTTACTTTTCCCGAAACATAAGCAGAACAATTGTCCGAGCGGTAATGACAAGCATAAAAGTCTTTCAGCACATCGGCATGAATGCGGTCGTAATCTTCCCATTCAGCATAACGTCCTAATGGATGCGAAACGCCAAACAAAGAACGGTTTAATTGCTTACGTGCCAACACATCCACTCGCTGATTATTGACAAGAAACTGATGTTTATTTGCCTCCGTTACCACCCGTAATTCTTTTTCCGGGAAAACAGGTTCTTTTATAATGGATGCCAAAATTTCAACCGTTTTCGGGAAATACTTACCCAGCGAATAGAGCGTAACAAAAGCACAGTTTACCGATGAAGAGAGATCAAGCCATGCTCCATAATAATCCAGTCTTTCGGCTATTTCGGAAGAAGTCATCGTGCGCGTTCCTTCGCGCAGCATACGATTGGTAAACAGTGCCTGAAGCGGCAGCGTTTGATGTAACTGTCCTCCTTTTATTATCAAATCAAAGCGAATAACATCTTCACTCCCGGCACGAATTACATGAAGCGGCATACCGTTTCGCATGGTCATCTGCTCGGGTTGCGGAATAGAGAATTGCTCTATCTGGCGAATTTTGGGTGCTATCGTTCTGTCAACTGTTATCATTTCACCTCCCCGTGTTGTTTTAACCATAGCTCAGCATGTGCCAAATCTTCCGGTGTATCTATCCCGATGGTTTCCACGTCACTGACTCCTACCTTTATAGTATATCCGTTTTCCAGCCAGCGAAGTTGTTCCAATGATTCCGCCAATTCCAATGACGATTGGGGCAAGGCTGTTATTTCTTTCAAGACTTCTGCCCGATAAGCGTATAAACCGATGTGTTTATAGTAGGTATGTCCGCTCAACCATTCCGCTTTGTCTTTGTTCCGCTGATACGGAATAATGGAACGACTGAAATACAGTGCTTGCATGGATTTGTTTACCACCACTTTGGGCGAATTTACATTTTCCAAAGCCTCAAAACCGTCGGTCGGTACAAAAGGTTTAACCAATGTAGCTATCTGCGTCGAATCATCATTGAAACAGGCTTTGACGGCTTCTAATTGAGCGTGTCGGATAAAAGGTTCGTCACCTTGAATATTTACTATTACATCGTACCCCTTGCCTACTTTCTGAAAAGCTTCATAACAACGGTCTGTTCCACTTTTATGGTGGACCGATGTCATCACCACCTTTCCTCCGAAAGATTTTACGGCAGCTTCGATGCGTTCATCGTCGGTTGCTACGTAAGCCTCATCCAAAGCTCCGGTTACTTGTTCATACACACGCTGAATTACGGTTTTGCCTCCCAATACAGCCAATGGTTTGGCGGGGAAACGGGTGGAAGCATATCGGGCAGGAATAATTCCTATAAATTTCATGACATTGTAATTTTAAATTAATAAGGCAACAAAAATACGAAAAGTTTTCTACTTTTGCATGTAAACATTTTGATTTATGGAAAAGAAATACGAGTGTCTGCTTTGTTTGGGTTCGAATACGGAAGGAATGGTTCACCTGAAAAATGCCGAGAAAACCTTGAACCGTTTTTTCCCGCTCATACGATGGGGGAAGATTCTGAAAACTCCGGCTGAAGGGGATACGGTCTGCGAAACGACCTACCTGAACCGCATCGCCAAATTTCAAACATCATTAGATATGGAAACCGTTCAGCATATTCTGAAACAGGTGGAAGTTGAAAACGGAAGAACTGCCGAAAGCAAACGCACGGGCATTATTCCGTTAGACATCGACTTGCTGGAGTTTAACGGACAAGTCTTAAAGCCTGAAGACATGAAAAAGAACTACGTACGCCGCGCCATGCTTCTTATCTGAGAATCTCCGTCCGGCTAAACGGACTGTATTTTCACATACCCCAAGCGCGTATATCTTACACCGTGACTTTCATAGTGTCCCATTACTTTTGCCGATAACAGGTGTAACACTTCCTGACGGTTTATTTTCCGAGACCGGCAGTGTAGGGCTTTAGGGGTCAGGCTCTGCCCCGCCGCCTTTACAAGAAACGTAAATCGATTGCCATCCCTATCCGCTGCCAATATGTTCTGGTCTACATAAAAATCCGGCTTGTAGGTGTCTACTTGCAGACGAATATTCAGTACCGTCAAACTCAAGTCTTTCAGTTTATCGCCTTTATTTCCTACAAACCGGCTGACAGATGATATCTGACGCTTCTGTACAGTCAACTCGAAATGAACATACGCAAATTGTTTCGCTAATTCGATTAAGTGGTCATAGCGGCGGGTATCAGGGGTAAATTTATTTGCCAGCCACAACACATAAGACGGGGCAAGATAATAAATTTCAGCCAAGCGTTTTCCCTTATATTTACCGAAAGGAATCACATCGTCAGTCAATCCATAACAACGTTCAAAAACAGCGTTATCTGCCACCGACAATACGACATTGCAATTTTGCAACAACTTCATGGCCCGCTCTGCCGCCACATCAAACGTAACTGCCAGCGTGCGTATGAACAAAGGAATATCTGAATCAGGAAATATGCGCCATAACGCATAGTAAGGACGGTAAGCCGTAGCAAGACTGATTACATAAGCCCCTCGCTCGCGTGTTCTTCCTCTATTAAATGCCTCGACACGTTCCAATACTTCATTGGCAACTTCCGACGACAACTGATAGAATGTTAGTTTTTCGTCCATACTACCCTCCTTTCATAAGGAGGGCAATATACAAAAAGAAAGCATAAAATCCAAGTCAACACTTGTTTTTCTTAGCCAATGCTGCCTATTTTGCCTTTATTTTCTATTTTCCGATGCAATGATAAACGATATCCAACTCTTTCAATTCTTCGGCATCGTAAATATTGCGTCCGTCGAAAATAACAGGGCGATTCATGGTTTTCTTGATAACACCCCATGCCGGAAGACGGAATTCTTTCCATTCTGTCACCATCAGCAAGGCATCGGCATCGAGCAAGGCATCATACATATCGCGTGCATAATAAATACTGTCACCCACCCGTCGGCGAGCCTCGTCCATAGCAGCGGGGTCGTAAGCACGAATCACACAACCGGCTGCTTTCAGTTTTTCAATCAGCACCAATGCAGGAGCTTCACGCATGTCGTCAGTCTCAGGTTTAAAAGCCAATCCCCAAAGTGCGATAACCTTTCCTTTCAGATTACCTTCATAGAAAGCCGAAAGTTTCCGGAACAGAATATCCTTCTGAGCTTCGTTTACTTCCTCCACCATCTTCAGCACGCGCATGGTATAACCGTGTTCTTCCGCCGTTTTGATCAAGGCTTTCACGTCTTTCGGAAAACAAGAGCCACCGTATCCGCAGCCGGGATAAAGGAATTTCCTACCGATACGTGTATCAGACCCGATACCTGCACGCACCATATTCACGTCGGCTCCCACCAGTTCACAAAGATTGGCGATGTCGTTCATAAAACTGATACGTGTGGCAAGCATCGAATTCGCCGCATATTTTGTCATCTCGGCTGAAGGAATATCCATAAATATCACACGGAAATTATTTAACAGGAAAGGGCGGTATAGCTTGGTCATCAACTCTTTTGCCCGCTGCGATTCTACGCCCACCACCACACGGTCGGGAGTCATGAAGTCGCTGATAGCATTGCCTTCTTTCAGAAACTCCGGATTAGAAGCTACATCGAAATCGACGGATACACCACGACGCGCAAGTTCTTCTTGGATAACTGCCTTTACCTTTTTTGCCGTACCCACAGGAACTGTGCTTTTCGTAACCACCAATACGTATTTGTTCATACATGCCCCAATGGTTCGAGCTACGTTAAGCACGTATTGCAAATCAGCACTTCCGTCTTCGTTGGGAGGCGTACCCACTGCACTGAATACAATCGACACTTCATCAAGACATTCTTCCAGCGAAGTGGTAAAGCGTAAACGCCCGGCTTTGGTATTACGCAATACCATATCCTCCAGTCCCGGCTCGTAAATAGGAATCACTCCTTTTTTCAGGGCTTCGATTTTCTCCTTATTCGTATCCACGCATATCACATTCGCCCCTGTTTCGGCAAAGCAGGTGCCTGTTACCAAACCAACGTATCCGGTTCCGACTATTGCTATATTCATAAAATCCTCTTTTTATCTTCTTTGTTGAGTTTCAAGCAGCATTTCCTACTCCTTGAACGCTCCGCAAAAATAGAACAAAAAAAGATATTGACAAAAGAAGTTCATTTAAATTCTACCCGACAAATTTCAATTTTTTCCCGACAAACTCCAAATTTTCCAATACAAACAGTAGGGCTTATTATAGAAAAAATGCTAATTTTGCAATATGATTGAATTGGCAAAACATATAGAAGTCTTATTATTAGAAAACGATTGCGTAATCGTTCCGGGATTTGGCGGATTTATCGCCCACAACCGTCCTGCCATGTATAAAGAGGAAGATAACGAGTTTTATCCTCCTACACGAACCATCGGTTTTAATCCCCAGTTAGTCATGAACGACGGACTTTTGGTTCAGTCGTATATGAAAACGTATAGTACTGACTTTCCGGACGCAACGCGCAAAATCGAAGAAACGGTTATCCAACTGAAAGAACAGCTCTACGAAAACGGGCAGTTTGAGCTGAACGGAGTAGGTACGCTTTACTATAATATAAAAGGACGATATGAGTTCGAGCCGTTAAAAGATGCTTTTTTCACGCCGAACCTGTATGGATTAGAACGGTTCTCGTTACCTTTATTAAGTAAAGAAGTACAGCCTCAACAGCCTGCACCGACAGTCAAGACTATCCAGATGTCGTCTCGGAAAGAGAAAAAACATATACCGCTACGCAGTTGGGCACGCAACGCTGTGGCAACGGTAGCAGCCGTTTTACTGTTTTTTGTTCTCTCCATTCCGGTTGAAAACACTTATATTGACGAAGCAAGTTATGCTTCACTCGGTTCTACAGCTATGTTTGATGCAATCCGTAACCAATCGGTAGCTACTACCTTATCCGGTGAAGGACAACAAAACCAACAGGAGAAAAAGAAACGGATACGTAACAACATCAATACACTGAAACCAGTTACCGTAAAAACTGAAAAAGTAAAACCGGTTGCACAACCGGCGGCAGAGGTTGCCCCCGCACAAAAGAATCCGACTTCTCAAGCTCAAGTTCAAGAAAAAGAAGTTACGCCCAAAGAGAAACCGGCTTCCCAACCTGCTGTTCAAAAAGGTTCTTACATCATCATTGCCAGCCTTGCTACGAAAGCCGATGCCGACGAGCAAGTGAAGAAATACCGCGAGAATGGCTACAAGAACGTACAAATCTTAGAGTCGAACGGACGTTACCGTATTGCCCTCCATGAAGGTACCAGCAGCAGCGAGGCTTATCAAGAGGTCAACCAACTGAGAAAAAACGAACAATTTAAAAATGCGTGGGTATTCACCGCTAAATAAATACAGAGAGAATACATCTTTATGAAGAGAGTCAGATGTCCCAAATGCGATAATTATATTCAATTTGACGAAACAAAATACGAAATCGGCCAGTCATTGGTCTTTATCTGTGACAACTGCCACAAGCAGTTCAGCATACGCATTGGAAAAGCCAAACTCAACGCTGCCAACCAACGTCAGGAAGTGGCAGATGAATCGACAGGTATGCAGGAATGTGGAAATGTGGTGGTAATTGAAAACACGTTTGCTTACAAACAGGTACTGCCGCTTCACGAAGGCGATAACGTAATAGGACGCCGAAGCAAGGGTATGGACATCGACGTACCTATCGAAACCAACGACCCCAGCATGGACCGCCGTCATTGCATCATCAATGTAAAGCGGAACAAACAGGGAAAACTCATCTACACCCTGCGCGACAACGACAGCATCACGGGAACTTTCCTTATGAACGAACTTTTAGGAGCGAAAGAACGCGCCCGCATTGAGGATGGTGCTATTTTCACATTGGGAGCTACCACCCTGATTTTGCGCTGCGCGGAAGAAAATGAAGAGTTGTAAAGTCTGATTACAGACGAGACAACTCATTAACCAACGAATCGCGCACAACGGTAAATTGTGGCATATTCATCGGGCTGATGGGTTTCTTCGGCTGCGATTTTATATGCAGCGGGTTTATCGGCTTTCCATGTTCGTAAACACGAAAGTCGAGATGAGGCCCAGTAGCCAGCCCCGTTGCCCCGACGTAACCTATAACTTCTTTTTGCTTCACCTCATTTCCTACCTTCAAGCCTTTTGCAAAACGGGACAAATGCATATAAGTAGTTTCGTAAACGCTGTTGTGGCGTATCTTCACATAGTTTCCTCCACCTCCTGCCTGAAAGCCTTTTGCTATAACCTTTCCGTTTCCTATCGCATAAACAGGCGTACCCGTAGGTGCGGCATAGTCTACACCGTGATGGGCGCGATAACGTTTCAACACGGGATGGAAGCGGCTGTTCGAAAAGCGCGATGAGATGCGGTAAAAATCCAACGGGGCTTTCAGGAAAGCTCCTTCAAGACTGTTTCCTTTCTCGTTATAGTAAAGCTCTTCGCCGTCTTGCACGAAAGGTATGGCGTAATAAAGACTGTCTTCGTGATTGAAGGAAGCAGCCAGCACACGGAAGTTGGGCAGTTCTTTTCCCTCCACGTACTCCTGTTCGTAAATTACCCGGAATTCGTCTTGCTTCTGTAAGCCGAAAAAGTCGATGGTCCATCCGAATATATTCGACAATATCATTGCCAACTGAGGCGACGTGTCATGTTCTTGCATGGCAACCCACAGTGATGATTCCACTTTCCCTTTCACCTGCTTGCGTTTCCATTCCACGGGATTCTCCCCTCTACGCACTTCGTATTTCCGGTTTCTTACATCGAACACCACGTAAGATTTCGGATTTTCTTCGTATACGAAAAAGCTCGTTCTCGGCAAGCTGTCTTTGGTTTCGAACACAGCGTATGCCTGTCCGCTCCGAATCTTACGGACATCGAAAATTCCTTCAGACAGCTTATTCAACTCGTGCACTTCGCCCACAGACAATCCATGCTTTTGCAACAAGACCGACAAATTCTGATTTGCCTGCACTATTCCGTAGCGTACATTATAATTATCTACCGGAATACCGTATTTATAAACAATTTCGCTGACTTCTGCCGAGTCGGTCACTTCTACCTCATCAAGCGCCTTTCTGCTCTCTTCTTTGTTTATCCACGTAGCTATCCCTAACCCGGCAAACAAAACCATAAGAACACCTGCCGAAATGCCGAATACATTCTTTGTTATTCTCTTCATTATAATCAATTTGGATTCAATAATTGCAAGCCCCCATTTTATCTTTCAAAAAATGGTATAATTAATTACTACAAATGTAATGCTTTTATTGTTAATACCCTTTGTTTAAAAGGATATTAGTTTGGCAAAAAAACATAAAACTTTTATTTTTGTAATCAACCGCCCCAATGATGGCGGGCGGAAACCTAAAAATAACATATCCAAGTAATTAACAAAAAGAACAAAAATCTGCATCGGTTTTCCCGGCTTTAATCCGGAACCTGACAAAACGCTACCCGAAGGATGAAGGTGTTCTATGGGTAGAACCGGGGAACTTATCGGCTAAAAACTACAAACACTAACGGAAGTGTTTTTCGGGACATACCGGCAGCATAATCCGGAAAAGCCAGAACAAGATTAACAACCTACAATTTGTAAAGATTATGAAACAAGCAAAGACTACAATCCGATTGATTTATCCTCAATGGCAGGGTGGAGACATTAATCATTGGCTGCCTGAAATTCCGAATCCCGACGATGCGGCAAGAGGATATTACTTAGGTGCACAACTGCTGAATTTTCTGGCTCCCGACAGCGGACAGAAAACCGTGACCGTTCCCGTTTCAACGGATATCTCCAAGCGCGAATGTGCCGGTGGAGTGCTCGACCGTGAGGTTATCTACCGACAGTCAAAGGCTGCGTTAGATATTCTGAACACAGAAAATCCAGACCGGATAGTGACACTGGGCGGAGAATGCTCGACCAGCGTTGTCCCGTTTACGTACCTCGCCCATAAATATAATGGCGACGTGGCTATGGTCTGGATTGATGCACACCCTGATATTACCCTGCCCGGCGATGTGTATACGGGTTATCACGCAATGGCTGTTACCGCCTGCATGGGAGTAGGCGACCGGAAAATCATGGACGAACTCCCGGCTACCATCTCACCGGACAAAATCTTGATGGTAGGAATCAGAGACTGGGAACGGGAAGAAATCAAAATACGCCAACAAGAATACGGAATCAAGCACCTGTCTCCGGAGGAGGTAAGGGAAAACAGCAACCCTGTACGTGAGTGGCTGAGAGCCTGTGGAGCATCTAAAGTGGTGGTTCACTTCGATATGGATGTACTTGACCCGAACGAAATCATCGCAGCCGTAGGAGTGGTTCCCGACGGAATGAAAATGGCAGAAGTGGTGCGGGTGATAAACGATATCGCCCAAGAAAAAGAAATCGTAGGACTGACCATCGCCGAGCCAATGCCGCGTATTGCTATCCGGCTCAAAAATATGCTCAGCCGGTTGCCACTGTTGAAATAGCTTTCTTGCCTATAAAAAATGATGGTGAGCGTTACTGTGGCGCTCACCATCCCGAATCTCTTATCTTCCCGCTGTCGGCAACACACGAGCACACAACGTGATAAGTGTTTTGCTTTCAGAGTGTTTTTGGGTTATTTATAAGAAATATGTTTCCATTCGTAACCGTTCCACGTATAAGTAATCTTACCATCGGGAGTTTCCACTTGGTCTACCTGCGAACTGTTCTGCGAAGCAAGGGTAAGAGTTATATTCTGCGTTTGTGAGTTAGATTCACCGAAAGCCGAGCTATACACAGCAATGTTATTCGGAGTTACCAACTGAATAGTTCGCAACGCCGGACAATCGGCAAAAGCATAATCGTTTATGTTTACAGCCTTCGGGAGTGAAACCTCCTGCAAAGCACTGCAACCACGGAAAGAGAAAATGCCAATATCCGTAGCTTCAGGCAATTCGATTTTCATCAATGACTTGCAAGATTGAAATACCATGTCGCCTACAACAGTCACTTTAGGCAGTGAAACTGACACAAGCGCACTGCATTTGCCAAACACAGATGCTTCAATTGGTTGGTCAGCATACAATGGTGCGATTTCTCCTAATGCGGTAAGTTGAGGCATATTGACCGAAACGAGCGAAGCGCATTGGTGAAACGCCAGATTGCCCAAAGATGTCAGTACGGGGAAATCGGCTTCAACTAATGCCGAATTAAAGAATGCAGACTCCCCTATCGAAGTGACCTGAGGCATACTCACCTTCTTTAATGCCGAACAATATTGGAAAGCATACGGCTCTACTGTTTGCAAACCCGGCGCTGTTACGCTTGTCAACATCACACATTGGCTGAAAGCATAACTGTCTACCGCTTTTACCGCTTCAGGAAGTACGAGTTCTTGTATCCGGATATCTTTGTCATAAAAAGCATGACGAGGCACTCCGGCTTGCCCGTTGCTCACTTCCGCCAGCCTGTTACACCACTCAAATCGAGTGATTCCATATAAATACCTACAAAAGGATTATTCTCTACGAGATTTAAAGCCGCATAATCACCTTTCAGCGTGAAGCGAGTTATCCCCGCAGCCGAAGCATCGGCAATAGCTTTTGCAAGTTCTGCTCCCGTCAACTTTGTCAAATCGAAAAGGGTTGCATCGTTGTTATCCTCCTCTTCGGAAGCAGAAGCAGCCACCGTAACCTCACACGTTGCGCTTTTATCGCCAACCTTTACGGTTATCGTAGCATTTCCTTCGGCTTGTGCCGTCACTGTTCCATCATCCGACACGGTTGCCACACTTTCATCCGACGAACTCCACACGCCGTTCTTTACACTCGCATTTTCGGGCTGTATGGTAAGTGTCAGACGTTGTGTCTCTCCTATATTTAAATTAAGAGTAGTAGGCGATACGGTTACAGCGGCAACTTCGACATCGCCTGTTACTTCGGTTCCCGAATCGGAACATGCCATCATTATCACTGAAAACAACAAAAAGAACATCTGGTTAAATAAAAATCGGGTGTTCACAATCTTTACATTAAAAAAACTAATACTTCAATAATATTTCACACAAAGAAACAATAATTCAAAATACCTGTTTATCACTCCAAAGGTGACTTCTGTGTTATCCGATTATTACCAACAAGGAAAAAGAGCGTTTGGTTCGCACGATTTAAGCCGTATATTGTAAAAATATAAGAAAGAATATTAATGAACATTCAGTTACTAATTGTTGAAATGTTTTCAAAAGTATTACATCACAACAGAATGCGACAAACAACAAAAAGAACCGGATTGGCAAATGGAAAGATAAAGGAGAACTGATAATCAGCGCGCTTTAGAGCCTGAACTCATGCGAATAAAAAATCCATTGAGAAGAATGACCTGATTCTACCCAATGGATTATAAGAAACTATGAGATGTTTTTTTAGCGGGAATCAATCTTCGGCAAAACGTATTTCACCAAAGTATTGCGGACAATGGAACTGGGGACGCGGCAAGTCGATAGGACTCCATGAAAGGAAATGGGGCGTACGCAACAGGTCACCGCACTTGTAGAAATTGGCACGCATCACCAGACCGCTGAAATCTGTTATTGCATGTAAAAAGAATGCCGAAGCGGGAACTACCAATGCAAGTTCCCACGTGCGCTCTCCTACCTGCTCTTCGAAAGGAGTACGGCCCAATGAGGCCCATCTGTCTATGCTTTCCAGTACAGAAACCGGTGCCGAAGGACGCTCACCGCCTTTCTGTCCGCCGTGCAGCAGAAGCGTTCCGCCACAGTTACATTCCAAATTATAATACACATCATTACCGTCGGGACTTACGAAGAACTCGCAGCAGGAGTCTTCCCATACACGGCCGTCGTCATGCGCAGCAACGGCACGTACACTTTCTTCTGTCACCCGGTAATGAACCAACAGTTTGTCTCCCGTATGTACGATGCGGAAACTCACTTCGGGTTTATACGGATAGGCGTCCCAATTTACGGTATCTATCCGATGCCATTCTGCCTGTGCCTTATCAAGCAACGCAGGAACTTGCGAAGCAGAAATATCTGCCACCGCCTGAATTTTTTTTATACACAATGTATTCATAGCTTTATGTATTTATGCGGTTATTCTTCGGGTGCAAACATAGGGTCCCATGCAGGCAAACGTACCGGCTTTTGCTTCAATATGTCAAGAACTTTTTTCGGAACGTATTTCTTTTCTACTGCGAGGCGGAACATGTATTCATTGAACCATTCGTCGGTCATAATCATGTGACCACGGAATCCGGCATCTTGTCCCCAGCTGTTTTCCACCATCCATTTCTTGGGACGCCCGTTCGCGTCAAGGTCTACTGCCATCAGCGTCATAGCATGGGTAGAACCGCTGGCAAAAGTCTGGATACGCTGTTTCTTATCCATACCGAACTCAGTTCCCATAAGTGAAGCATAATCGTAATTATTAACATCGAGCATTCCGCGCTGGCTGTCCATAAACTTACCTACATCGCATGAGAAATACATCATAGTACTGTCTTTGATGGAAGCGATAGCCATCTGTTTGATATCTTCTACCGGCAAGTTGACATACGTCCAGTTCTTTCCGTCGTATACGTGACGATCGTAATCTATCTCGTAACACTTGTAATATTCGCGGCTGGGGTCGTTCATCAGCATCACGTAATTATTATCGAGGTCGTTTCCGAGGAACTCGCGGTAAAAAGACAGAGGCGTGTATTCTTTCTCCACCCCGTTCATCGTCCACTTAAAATTCTGTATCGGCTCTCCCAGCGCCAAAGCCAACATACGGTATACGGTGGCAAGCATATCTGTTTTTTTAGCTTCGAGCGCAGCCACGGTTGCCCCGGCAGCAGCGTCGTCGCGCAACTGCAATCCGAACTCGCGCAGCTTCAGGGCAATCAGGTTGCTAAGCTGGGAAGTATTTTCACTGCTATATGTTTCGGGCATAACCGATGAGGGAACCAACCCGTATTTCAGAATCAGATCGGACACTCCGGTAAACTGCCCGCCGTCGTTAATAGGGTTCTTAAAGAGCCATTCCACCATCTTGTCATCTTTCGGCTTCATGCGGGTGTCGATGATGCCTTGCAGGAAAAGGTTTGCTTTCTCTAACTGATCGTAGAAGAAACAATAATTCTGCGAGAACGTCAGTTCACTCAGTCCGTACTTCGCCATCATCTGAGCGCGCAGCACGTTCAGCCCCGTAAAGAGCCAGCATCTGCCCGACTGCTTTTGGTCGGTAATGCCATGCGAAACTACCTTGTCGGAGAAGTTCGTGTCGAAATTGGCGAGACGCTCCTGATTACGTGCCAATACAGCGATGCTCGTCCCTGCCATTGCGTTATGAATCGCCTTGTCTGCAGAAGTATGTTTATACGCACCCTTGATTTGGGTAAGCATTTCGGGTGTTATTCCCCCCTCTTGAGCCTGTACGCCTAATGCCAAAGCAAACAGGCAAGCAAATGTAATATGTCTTCTCATAATATAAATATAGTTACTTTTTAAGTTTTACAATCTTATATCCGATGGAAGCAATCAGTATGCTCATCAGCGGACTAATATAGTTAAAAAAACAATAGGGTAGATACACAAGCGTAGGAACATTTAAAATAGTTGCCTGAGTCATTCCGCACGTGTTCCACGGAATCAGTACCGAAGTAACAGTCACGGCATCTTCGGTAGTACGGCTTAACAGGCGACTTTCGTAACCATTTCCCTTATAAATATCTTTAAACATATTTCCCGTCAAAATGATAGAGATGTACTGGTCGGCTGTAGCAAGATTCAAAAAAAGGCCGGCTCCAACTGTAGATGCCACCATACCTGTAAGGCGGTGAGTGAAACGGATAAACAACGAAGTGATGCTTCCCAACATGCCACACGCCGTCATAGCTCCACCAAAGCACATGGCACATATAATCAGCCAAATGGTATCCATCATTCCCGCCATTCCGTTTGTTGCTATCAGTTCGCTTAAAACCTCTGTTTCCGTCTCTAACGTTGTTCCGCCATACAGAATCATCCATGTCCCTTTAAACAAGGCTTCACTGCCTGACACCCCCTCGCCTGCCACCTCGCGAACAATATCGGCTTGGAATAACAGCATGAAAACCACAGCCAGCAGCGTGGAAACAAACAAGGTTACAATGGAAGAAACCTTACGGGCTATCAAGATTCCTGTTATGACCGGCACTATCAACAACCATAATGAGATATGAAAACGCTCGGCAAGTGCATCCGTAAATAAAGAAAAGTGGATGTTTGCATCCGATACATAGACAAAACCGGCTATCGTAAATACAATCAATGCAAGCACCATCGAAGGAACCGTAGTATACATCATGTAACGTACATGCTTGAACAAGGGTGTTTCGGTAACCGAAGAAGCCAATATAGTGGTATCCGACAAGGGTGAAATTTTATCGCCGAAATAAGCTCCCGAAATAATGGCACCAGCCGTCCATCCGTCGGCAAACCCCTGCGCTTTCCCGATACCCATCAGTGCGATGCCAATGGTAGCAATCGTAGTCCATGAGCTTCCGGTCATTACCGACACTGCGGCACAAATCAAACAGCAAGAAACCAAGAAGATACTGGGATGGATAATCTGTACTCCGTAATAAATTAACGTAGGTACCACACCGCTCAACATCCATACCGCCGAAAGCGCACCGATGATCAGCAGGATGATGACTGCATTGCCCACTCCGGCTATGTTATTGACTATGGCACGCTCGATGTCTCCCCACGGTATGCCGTAGCCTGCCATCCCGATAGCGGCACACAAGGCGGTAGACGTCAGCAGACAAATCTGGCTTCCGCCGCCCAACGCATCACTTCCGAACAAGCGTATCGTAAAAAACAAAAGGATGATTAAAACAAAAATGGGCAGTAATGATACAAGAGGCGAAGGATACTTAGTAACTTTAGTCATTCGTTTATCGGTGTATAATTATACATTATTATTGATTCAATAGCATACGTACAGCCGTTGCTGCAAAAACTTTCAAAAACGGCTGCAAAGGTCTGAATAAATTTCCACATACAGTCTAACCTTCCGCTTCTTTTTTATTTTTTTAGTATCCTTCTGCCGTAAACCGACCTGCGAACCCCGTGTTTCCATGCCTTTTTATGCCCTTTTACGGCACGGTCGGAAGCCGGAAAAACGCTACCCATAGCGTCGGTCATTTCTATGGGTAGAAACAGGTCATTCTACCGCATGGGATAACCAACGCTACGGGTAGCGTTTTCAGGGTATCGGAATTTAAAGTTCTTCCTTTAAAAATTTTGAAATAAGCGGTTGAATTATCGGTTAGTTCCGGCAAACTTCGTAAATTTGTTCAATTTTTAAATCTGCATGGGTAAGCTAAACCGTATCAAACATAGTACACGCTTCTTTATTATTCTGATACTTGTATTTTATTTCGGAATAATTGCCTTTCTGAATGTTCCGTTCATTCAGAAACAACTGTCTGCATACGCTACGCGAGAACTCAGCCAACTGTTTCAAACGGAGGTCAGCATCGGAAATATCAATTTGGGACTGTTGAACCGCATCATTATTCAAAACGTATCGCTGAAAGACCGCGAAGGAGAAGAAATGCTGAAGATTTCACGTTTCTCGGCTAAGTTTGACATCTCGCCCTTGCTACACGGACAGATACGCATCAGCAGCATACAGCTATTCGGACTCAATGCGCAATTAAAGAAAGAGACCCCCGAAAGTAAACCAAACTTCCAGTTTATCATTGATACTTTTGCCCCGAAAGATACGGTAAAAAAAGAAAATAACATTGATTTACGTATCAATACGATACTTATCCGGCGCGGACAGCTCGCTTATGACGTTCGCTCGGAGGAGCAGACTCCCGGAAAGTTCAACCCTTCGCATATAAAAATCAAGAACCTGTCGGCAACCCTTGCGCTAAAAACATTGCAGAAAGATTCGCTGAATGCCCAGATACGGCGCATGAGTTTCAGTGAACAGAGCGGTTTCCAGTTGAAACGATTCTCAGCAAAACTGGCGGCGAACAATAAGGGAGTCCAACTTGCCAATTTCTCTATCGGGCTTCCCGATACAGAGATTGTCATTGACACACTGGCTGCTTCGGCAGAAGACATGAGCAAGCCGTTCTCGATTGAAAACCCCATCACTTATCAGGGAAATATAAATGCTTCGGTTACTCTTGCCGACCTGTCTCCGTTTGTACCTGCTTTCCGCCATTTCAAAGAACCGCTTACACTGCAATTAGCCATTGAAGGCAAAGGGAAGCATATACGCTGTACCAACTTTTCTCTTTCCGACGTCCGCCACCTGTTGCGCATCAAAGCAGAGGCTATGGTGAATGCCGAAGGAGCGTCACGCCCACCCTATTTGTTCGGAAAAATCTCACAGGCAGCCTTCAGTGAGCAGGGTATCGGCTGGCTGTTCCACAACCTGACAGGAAAAGACGAAATGCCTAATGTGCTGAAGCAGGTGGAGTTTTTAGACTTCGAAGGAGATATATCAGGATTCATGCACCAACTTACGGTGTATGGCAATTTCCGTTCGGCAATAGGCAGCTTGAAAGCAAACGTCACAATGCACAAAGACACGATAACCAACCTGAACAGCTACTCCGGAAAGATTTTAAGCGAAGACTTTAACATCGGGAAACTGCTAAACAAGGAGAATACATTGGGAAAAGCGGCGTTTGACATCGAACTAAAAGGGTTGAGATATCAGAACGACCGACCGGAATCATACGTAAAAGGAGTTATTTCATCGTTAGAATACAATCAATACAATTACCAGAACATTTTACTTGACGGGCAATATCAGCCGGGAGGTTTTCAGGGAAAAATAGCATTGAATGATGAAAACGGAACCATTGAAGTCAACGGACAGTTCGTCACCAAACAACAGACTCCGGACTTCAACTTACGTGCCATTGTCCGCAATTTACGTCCCAACAATCTGAATCTGACCAAAAAATATCAAGATACAGATATTTCACTGAACCTGACAGCCGACTTCTCCGGACATTCGGTCGACGACATGAAAGGAGAAATCAATCTTGACAGCCTTTCCGTTGATGCTCCAGATAATGAACGCGACTATTTCTTACAAAATCTGAACATCACAGCCGGAAATACGGATGGAGAAAAAGAAATCCGCATTCACTCGCCGTTTATGAGAGGAACCGTAAAAGGGAACTATTCATACCGCAGCATTTGGGCAAGTATCCAGCGAGTAATACGCCAATATTTGCCATCTATTTTACCGGAAAAGGCACAGACAGACACCCCAAACAACAATTTCAATTTCGATTTATATGTTGAAAACAGCGACTTCGCTTCAAAAGTATTCGACATTCCGCTGACGTTAAAAATGCCGGCAACAATCAAAGGATATTTTAACGACAGCCTTGCGCGGATGGGCATCAATGCGTATTTCCCTCAATTCAGCTACAATGGAAAAGAATATGAATCGGGAAACATTATCTGCGAAAACCCTTCCAACGAACTTCAATGCCGCGTCAGGGTAGGTACGCTGATGAAAAAAGGTGCAATGTTTAATTTTACCTTGCACACACGGGCTAAAAACGACCATTTGCAGACTACGCTCTACTGGGGAAACAATACCAATATTACGTATAGCGGGAAAGTGGATGCCGTGGCAGGATTCAGCAAAATGGAAAACACGAAGCAATTACTTACGAAAATAGATTTGCGCCCCAGTCAGATTGTTTTAAACGATACGGTGTGGAATGTGCATCCGGCTACTATAACCGTCGCCAAAGACAGCATTGAAATACAGAATTTCTTGTTCGAACATGCCGACCAGCACCTGAAAGCAAATGGAAGAATCGGGAAAAAGGCTTCAGACTCTTGCTTGGTGGACTTACGTAACATCAATCTGCTATACATCATGGACATGATTCAATTCCACGCCGTGAAGTTCTACGGACTCATCAGCGGCAAGGTGCATTTGCATCATGTTATGGACGACCCGGTGATACAGGCACGGCTCGATGTAGGCAATTTCTCTTTGAACGATGCACTGTTGGGGCAGGCTGACATAACCGGCAGTTGGGATAAGGAGATAGGCGGTATCCGTCTGCTTGCCGACATACGAGAAAATGAATCGCGGTTTACGCGCGTCAACGGATATGTATCTCCCAAACTGAAAGGATTGGATCTGCATATTCAGGCGGGCGGAACCGATATGTCGTTCTTGCAGCCTTTTATCAAAAACATATTCAGTGACGTAAGGGGACGGGCATACGGGAACGTGCGCCTTTTCGGACCGTTCTCCGGGCTTGACTTGGAAGGGTCTGTACAGGCAAACATGGGTATGAAGGTCAATATCCTGAATACACGTTTCGAAGCGAGTGCCGACTCCGTGCGGATTACATCGGGAAATTTCCACTTCGAAAACGTACAGTTGAACGACCCTGAGGGGCATTTAGGAACAGCTAATGGGGAGCTTCATCATACAAAACTGAAAAACCTTTCTTACCAATTCCGCTTTGATATGAATAACATGCTGGTATATAACACTGCACGTGAGACTCCCGACTTTCCTTTCTACGGACGGATTTACACCACAGGCAATGTCCGGCTGCGCGGAGGAGACAATATGCTGAACGTCGACGGCACACTGCGGGCTGATAACCGTACAGCGTTTGCTTACGTATTGGGAGGAACATCAGAGGCCGTCAGCAATCAATTTATTACTTTTGTCGACCGTACGCCACGCCGTCAACAAGAAGATATAGAAACAGAGGTGTATCATTACTTAAACCAACCGGATAAGAAAGATGAAGATGATACGCCGGCCGATGTACGTATCAACTTACAAATAGAACCGACTGAACAGGCCAACATGAAAATTATCATGGACCCGCTCGCCGGAGATAATATCTCGGCAAAAGGAACGGGGAACTTGCGTATCAATTTCTTCAATAAAGGTGATTTCCAGATTTTCGGCACATATAATATAGCCGAGGGAATTTACAAGATGAGTATGCAGAATGTTATCCGCAAAGATTTCGTGTTGCAACCGGGAGGAACGGTCAGCTTCAACGGAAACCCGCGTGAGGCTAACCTCGATGTGCAGGCGGTGTATACGGTCAATTCGGCTTCGCTGAACGACTTGATTGCTGATGCGGCCTCATCGAGAGGGAATGTCCGTGTAAACTGTTTGCTGAATCTGACCGGAAACCTGACTTCTCCGAATCTGAAGTTCGACCTTGAACTGCCAACGGTGAATGAGGAAGACCGTGAACTGGTTCGAAGTCTGACAAGTACCGAAGAGCAGATGAACACTCAAATTATTTATCTGTTAGGAGTCGGCAAATTCTACACGTATGATTACGCAAATAACTCTACGCAGTCTGATGCAACCAGCTCGCTGGCATTCAGTACCTTGTCCGGGCAATTGAACAACATGCTTTCGCAGGTAATCAACAACGGAAACTGGAACGTGGGTACAAACCTCAGTACGGGTGAAAAGGGATGGAGCGATGTGGAGGCCGAAGCTATCTTGTCGGGACGCTTGCTGAATAACCGACTTATCATCAACGGAAACTTCGGTTACCGGGAGAATACGATGCGTAACACCAATTTCGTGGGGGACTTTGAAGCCATCTGGCTGCTGACCAAAAACGGAGATTTGCGACTGAGGGGATATAATCAGACTAACGACCGTTATTTCACCAAATCGACACTCACTACACAGGGTATCGGCCTGATGTATAAAAAGGATTTCACCAATTGGAAAGAACTGGTAGACCAATTCTTGCACCGACGACGCCTGCGCACTTCAAAGAAGAAGAAAGAAGATGAAATGAATTACGAAAAATCGCAAAAAGAGGCGCTTCCTGCCGCTCAAAAGAAAAGAACAAAAAAAGAATAACAGAATATGGAAAAAACGTATTATTTACCTGCCGAATGGCATCGGCAAAGTTATATCCAATTAACGTGGCCTCATGCTGAAACCGACTGGGCATATATGCTTGATGAAGTGGAAGAATGTTTTTTCAATCTTGCACGAGAAATCGCCACGCGCCAGCCACTGCTGTTGGTTGCACCGGAGTTTCCCGACAAGCTGAAGGATGCTCCGTTCCGTACAAACATTCATTTTGTTGCATGTCCTACTAACGATACGTGGGCACGCGACCATGCGTTCATTACTTTGTTGGAACAACATGCCGACCCTTTGCTGCTCGACTTTTGTTTCAACGGCTGGGGAATGAAGTTTGCTGCATGTAAAGATAATCTGATTAACAGCCATGTCTTTAAAAGCGGACTGCTGAACGGCGATTACATCAACTGCCGGAATTTTGTTTTAGAGGGAGGTTCTATCGAAAGCGACGGAAACGGCACCCTGCTTACCACATCTACCTGTCTGCTGGCTCCGAACCGGAACGATACGATGACACGCAAAGACATCGAACTGTACCTGATGGAACGGTTTAACCTGCGCCAAGTGTTGTGGTTGGATTATGGATACCTCGCCGGAGACGATACCGACAGCCATGTAGACACGCTGGCTCGGCTTTGTCCGGACAACACCATCACTTACGTACAATGTACGGACAAGAACGATGAGCATTACGGCGCGCTCCGCACGATGGAAGAACAGTTGAAAACCTTCCGCACACCCGACGGAGACCCCTACCGTTTGCTCCCGCTTCCGATGGCAGATGCCGTATACGACGAGGATGGCGAACGCCTGCCTGCTACGTATGCCAATTTCTTGATAATGAACAAAGCCGTACTCTATCCTACGTATGCCCAACCGGAAAACGATGCACGTGCTGCCCAAGTGTTGGCGGAGGCATTCCCCGGACGTGAAATCGTAGGCGTAGACTGTTGCGCTCTCATCAAGCAACACGGTTCGCTTCACTGTGTTACCATGCAATATCCCGACTCTATCAAAACCAAATAACAAACACTCATGAAAAGAACTATCCGCGTAGGTATCGTTCAGCAATCGTGTACGAACGATATCAAACTGAATCTTGAAAAACTCCACCGTAACATCGCTACCGTGGCGCAAGCAGGAGCTGAATTAGTAGTCTTACAAGAGCTTCATAATACCCCTTACTTCTGTCAGACGGAAGACACTGCCATGTTCGACCTTGCCGAACCGATTCCCGGTCCATCTACCGGATTTTACAGCGAACTGGCTGCCGCCTACCGTGTGGTATTGGTTACATCGCTCTTCGAACGCCGTGCGGCAGGGCTTTACCACAACACCGCCGTGGTATTCGATGCCGACGGAAGCATTGCCGGAAAGTATCGCAAAATGCACATTCCCGATGACCCTGCCTATTACGAAAAGTTCTACTTCACACCGGGAGACATTGGTTTTAATCCGATAGAAACCTCAATAGGCAAACTCGGCGTGCAAGTTTGCTGGGATCAATGGTATCCGGAAGGTGCGCGCCTGATGGCACTCAAGGGAGCTGAATTGCTGATTTACCCCACCGCCATCGGATGGGAAAGCACCGACACGCAGGAGGAGAAAATGCGGCAATTAGGTGCATGGGTTACTGTACAGCGCGGTCACGCCGTAGCTAACGGACTGCCGGTAATCGCTGTAAACCGTGTAGGCCATGAGCCTGATCCATCCGGTCAAACCAATGGCATCCAGTTTTGGGGAAACAGTTTCGTAGCAGGTCCGCAGGGCGAAATCATCGCACAGGCAAGTAACCTGAAAGAAGAAAACTTGGTAGTGGAAATCGACATGAACCGCAGCGAGAACGTGCGCCGCTGGTGGCCTTTCCTCCGCGACCGCCGTATTGATGAGTTCGGCGAGCTGACCAAACGGTTTATCGACTGAAGCATCCGGCGCTGACCTACGTAAATCAGCGTAAGTATCACCTTGTTTCTGATAGTCCAGCGTAAAATATGGAAAGACCAAGCCAAGCAATAGATTACGAAAGACTCAGATACATATATATGGATAAACCACCCCGATCTGTGCGATAAAATTTTTCTTTACAAGAATGTAGCATTAAAACAGTAAAACGAAAGGGACTATGTATATTGGGCTGAATTTGCTTTTTATGTTCAACCAACATACATAGTCCCTGTTATATTATCGCTTATCCGGAAACGCAGAATCAGCCACGCAACTGCTTATCCATAGCTGCTGCGGCGCGGCGGCCGTCTCCCATTGCCAAGATTACTGTAGCACCGCCGCGAACGATGTCGCCACCGGCATAAATCGTGGGGATGGACGACTGCATATTGTCGTTTACGGCAATCGTTCCCTTGCGTCCCAACTCCAATCCGGGAATTGAATTGGGGACAATCGGGTTGGGCGATACACCTACACTGACAATCGCCATGTCGATGTCTATCGTTTCTACTGCACCGGGGATGGGTACGGGGCTGCGGCGACCTGAAGCATCCGGCTCACCCAATTCCATCTTCTGAAGAACGACTTGTTTCACTTTTCCCTGTTCATCGGCTATGTATTCTATCGGATTATGCAAAGTGAGGAACTCCACGCCTTCCTCTTTCGCATGTTTTACTTCCTCGATACGGGCGGGCATCTCAGCTTCCGAGCGGCGGTAGATAATCATGGCTCTCTCTGCACCCAAGCGACGTGCCGTACGGACGGAATCCATCGCCGTGTTTCCGCCACCGATAACGGCTACACGTTTACCGAAGGTTACGGGAGTATCCGAATCTTCGCTTGCCGCATCCATCAGGTTGACGCGCGTCAGGTATTCGTTAGACGACATGATGTTGATGGAGTTCTCGCCCGGAATGTTCATGAAATTCGGCAGACCTGCTCCCGAAGCCACGAAGATTCCTTTATAGCCGGCTTGTTCCAAATCGTCTACGCTGACGGTTTTTCCGATGATGCAATCTTTAACGAACTCAACCCCCATCTTCGACAGGTTTTCGATTTCCACGTCTACTATCTTGTTGGGCAGACGGAACTCCGGTATACCGTATTTCAATACACCGCCGATTTCATGCAGGGCTTCGAACACGGTTACGCTGTAACCCAATTTCGCCATATCGCCTGCAAACGACAATCCGGCAGGTCCTGAACCCACCACGGCTACTTTGATGCCGTTCTTCTCAGCCACATCGGGCACGGAAATCTGTCCGCTTTCGCGTTCGTAATCGGCAGCAAAACGTTCCAAGTAACCGATGGCAACGGCTTCGTGTCCCATCTTCAGGTGAATACACTGCGATTCGCACTGTTTTTCCTGAGGGCATACACGGCCGCATACGGCAGGCAGTGCACTGGTTTGCTTCAATACGCGGGCTGCTTCGAGGAACTCTCCGCGCTCAATGTTCTTAATGAATCCCGGAATATTGATACCTACCGGACAACCGTTCATACACGAAGGGTTGGCACAGTCCAGACAACGCTTTGCTTCCGTCAGCGCCTGCTCTTCGTTCAAGCCCAAGTTTACTTCCTCTTTGCGGCTGTGCGAACGGTATTCGGGGTCAAGCTCATTCATCTTCACACGCGGGATGGCAGTACGTTCTTTCGGTTTCATGCTCTTGCGCAACGCCTCGCGCCACGGAGCATTCCTGCCGTCCTCAGCCTGCTTGTCAACCTCGCAAGTCTCCGGTTTTTCATCCAACTTGTGGATTTCCTCCCGCTCGATGTCCTTAAACGCTCCCATGCGTTTCAACATCTCATCAAAGTCTACCTGATGTCCGTCGAACTCCGGTCCGTCGACACATACGAAACGTGTCTTTCCGCCCACGGTGATTCGGCACGCGCCACACATACCCGTACCGTCTACCATAATCGTATTAAGCGACACATCGGTAGGAATATCGTATTTCTTGGTAAGCAGACACACGAATTTCATCATGATGGCAGGACCGATGGCAAAACATTTGTCTACCTTTTCGCGCTTGATAACCTCTTCCACCCCCTGAGTTACCAGACCTTTCTGCCCATAAGAACCGTCGTCGGTCATGATAATTACCTCGTCGGAACTTTCGCGCATCTCTTTTTCAAGGATAATCAGTTCTTTGGTTCGTCCGGCAAGCACGGTAATCACACGGTTTCCGGCAGCTTTCAGTGCCTGCACGATAGGCAACATCGGCGCAACACCCACACCCCCTCCGGCACAAACCACCGTACCGAAGTTTTCAATATGCGTAGCTTTTCCCAGCGGTCCCACCACATCGGTAATGTAATCGCCCTCGTTCAGCTCGCATAAGCGTGTAGACGAAAGTCCGACTTCCTGTACCACCAAAGTAATCGTTCCTTTTACGGGGTCGGCTTCGGCTATTGTTAAAGGCATACGCTCGCCCTTTTCTCCTACCCTGACAATGACAAAATGTCCCGCTTTGCGAGACTTTGCAATCAAAGGAGCTTCAACCACCAGTTTGAAGACCTTTTCTGAAAAATGTTCTTTAGAAAGAATTTTATTCATTCTGTGTTCGTTTAATATTGTAAGTTAGTTATTTTTAGCCAATTATACTTTCTCTTCCGCCGGAAGTACATACCCCGAAAACGCAACCGTTAGCGTTGTCCATTCCATGCGGATGCGTTGCCCGGTTCTACCCGAAAGGCATCCCGGTTCTATGGGTAGCGTTTTTCCGGTCTTCCGGCAAAACCGGAGAAAGTTTAAAACAGCCTCATTTTCATGTTATTCGATAGCCTCGCGCAAAGTTAGCATAAAATATCACATCCGAAAGTTTTGCGATGCAGATTTTGACAGATTTATCACTTAAAAACGTACTTTTCATAACGGAAGAAGTAATTAATTAAAAAGACAACTTTTTCAATCAATACTTTTTGGGGCTTATAAAAACAGACTAATTATCAGCGGTTTATTTTTATCTTTCAAAAATATTTCAGCAAAATCTTTGTTTTTTGTCGCCTAAAAACAACTTTGGTATGAAATTAAAGACTATCTTTGCCCGTATACAAACTTAACTATTGCCTTATGGATAATAGACTAAAAAGCATCGACCGGCTCATCAGAGACGGACACATACATATAGCCCTTGAGCAGCTCAACCAGCTAACAGATTTGCCCGGGGTAAACAAAGCGGATACCTATTATTTAATGGGAAACGTATGTCGCAAACAAGGCGACTGGCAAGGCGCATTGAACAATTATCAGGAAGCAGTAAACCTTGATGCCGAAAGTCCGGCAGCAGAAGCCCGAAAAATGATTATGGACATATTGGAATTTTACAATAAAGACATGTATAATCAATAACTAAAAGAAAAACGTAACGATATGGCTAAAATGAAAGGTGTGGTAGTGGTGAACACCGAGCGGTGTAAGGGCTGCAATTTATGCGTAGTAGCCTGCCCTCTTCACGTGCTTTCGCTCACCCCTAAAGTAAACCAAAAAGGATATAATTATGTACAGCAAGTGAAAGAAGACACTTGTAACGGATGCTCCTCGTGTGCTATTGTGTGTCCCGACGGATGCCTGACAGTATACAGGGCAAAATGTGAGGAATAATAAAGTATAAAACAAAATTAAAATTCGATATGGCAGAAGAAGTAGTTCTTATGAAAGGAAACGAAGCCATCGCCCACGCCGCCATCCGTATCGGCGTAGACGGATACTTCGGTTATCCTATTACGCCCCAATCTGAAGTATTGGAAACACTTGCCGAACAAAAGCCGTGGGAAACAACTGGTATGGTAGTTCTTCAGGCTGAAAGCGAGGTGGCGGCAATCAATATGGTATACGGAGGTGCCGGAAGCGGAAAAATGGTTATGACCTCCTCTTCCAGCCCCGGAGTCAGCCTGAAACAAGAAGGAATCTCATATATCGCGGGAGCAGAATTGCCTTGTCTCATCGTGAACGTAATGCGCGGAGGTCCCGGATTGGGAACCATCCAACCCAGCCAAGCCGATTATTTCCAAACAACCAAAGGCGGCGGACACGGCGATTATCACCTGATAGCCCTCGCTCCTGCATCGGTACAGGAAATGGCAGATTTCGTTGACTTAGGTTTCCAACTGGCTTTCAAATACCGCAACCCGGCAATCATTCTTGCCGATGGCGTTATCGGACAAATGATGGAAAAAGTGGTATTGCCCGCTCCCCGTCCGCGCCGCACTGACGAAGAGGTCATTGCACAATGTCCGTGGGCTACGACGGGACGCAAAAACGGACGCAAGCCCAACATCATTACCTCACTGGAACTTGACCCTGCGATTATGGAGCAGCGCAACATACATCTGCAACAAAAATATGCAGAAATCGAAGCCAACGAAGTGCGTTACGAAGAGTTACAGTGTGAAGATGCCGAATACCTCATCGTAGCTTTCGGCTCATGCGCCCGTATCGCCCAGAAAGCAATGGAACATGCCCGCGAAGAAGGCATCAAGGTAGGTTTGTTCCGCCCCATTACGCTATGGCCGTTCCCCACTAAAGCGTTACGCGAGCGCGCTTCCCGCATCAAAGGAATATTGACCGTAGAACTTAACAGCGGACAAATGATAGAGGATGTCCGTCTCGCCGTAGAATGTAGTATTCCGGTTGAACATTTCGGACGGTTGGGTGGCATTGTCCCCGATCCGGACGAGGTGATTGAAGCCATCAAAGAAAAACTTATAAACAAATAAAGAATTATGAATATCAACCGGATAAGAACCATACTTAATATTCTTTTCATGATTGGGGCATTAGCGGCAGTCATTCTCTATTTCTCACCGGGTGTAGACCGTGTGGTGTTTTTCTACGTCTGCTGCGTGGCACTCTTCCTCAAGATGGTAGAATATGTCTTACGTTTCCTTTTACGCTAATAAAAAAGACTTATGACAAAAGAAGATATAATGAAGCCTGAGAATCTGGTTTACCAGAAACCTCGCCTGCTTAACGATAATCCCATGCACTACTGTCCGGGATGCAGCCACGGAGTGGTGCATAAACTGATAGCCGAAGTCATCGACGAAATGAACATGAGCGAAAAAGCCATAGGCATCAGTCCCGTAGGTTGCGCCGTATTTATGTATAATTATCTTGACATAGACTGCCAAGAAGCTGCCCACGGACGTGCTCCGGCACTGGCATCAGCCATCAAACGTTTGTGGCCCGACCGATTGGTGTTCACTTATCAGGGCGACGGCGATTTGGCATGTATCGGTACGGCAGAAACCATCCACGCATTAAACCGTGGCGAAAACATCACCATCATTTTCATTAACAACGCCATCTACGGCATGACGGGCGGACAAATGGCTCCCACCACGCTATTGGGCATGAAAACCGCAACGTGTCCGTACGGACGTATCCCTGAAATCCACGGTTATCCGCTTAAAATGACCGAAATAGCAGCAACGCTTCAGGGTACATGCTACGTAACGCGCCAATCTGTACATACGGTTGCCGCTATCCGCAAAGCAAAGAAAGCCATCCGCAAAGCCTTTGAAAACTCCATGCAGGGAAAAGGTTCTAACTTGGTGGAAATTGTTTCTACATGTAGCTCGGGCTGGAAAATGACACCGGATGCCGCTAACAAATGGATGGAAGAACACATGTTCCCTTTCTATCCGTTAGGAGACTTGAAAGATATTTAAATTGAAAGTAAAAAACAAAAAACATGAAACAAGAAATAATCATTGCAGGCTTTGGTGGGCAAGGTGTACTTTCAATGGGAAAAATTTTAGCATATTCCGGACTGATGGAAGGAAAAGAGGTAACATGGATGCCTGCTTACGGACCTGAGCAAAGAGGTGGAACAGCCAACGTTACGGTTATCGTAAGCGATGAGCGCATATCCTCTCCCATTTTAAGCAAATACGATACGGCTATAATCCTAAACCAGCCTTCACTTGCAAAATTCGAGGATAAAGTAAAGCCCGGAGGCGTACTTATTTATGATGGATATGGAATCATCAACCCGCCAACGCGAAAAGACATCCACATCTATCGCATCGATGCTATGGATGAAGCCAACGAACGCAAGATGGCAAAAACTTTCAACATGATTGTATTGGGAGGATTGCTGAAAATACGTCCCGTGGTTTCGATAGAAAGTGTCGTCAAAGCATTGCGCAAAACATTGCCGGAACGCCACCATCATCTTATCCCGATGAATGAAGAAGCCATCAAAATAGGCATGGATATCATCAAACCCGTTTAACCATTATCAATGCTCCGTTACATTATATGAATTTTCACGTTCTGTAACGGAGCATTTTTGTACTTACAACTAAAAATAGTATCTTTGCCGCATTATGAAAAAGATACTTCTTGTTGCGTTATCCCTCTTATTATGTGGGAGTATATACGCCCAAACCAACATATCTAACCAATACAGCCAATTCGGTACTTCGGCTTCCGGGTTGGACGCAAACCGGTACGACCGTAACGGTAATCCTATCGATACGACAGCCGTAATAGACGCAAGCACCATCCCTATCGGACTCTTTTCGTGGACGGTAGATGACCGGTTAGGTACGATAACCCAAGTTCCGGTGGATACGTTACAACATAATTTTCAAAATACAAACGATACAGGAGGCCCCACAGGACATTACACTTATTTAGGAAACTTAGGAGCGCCGCGTATCTCCCATGTATTTTTCGAAAGAAGGGAAGCCAGCCAGTTTTTCTTTACCGACCCTTACGATTTCACTGTACGCCGTTCGCAAGATGTAATATACACGAATACAAAATCGCCTTTTACCAATCTTACCTATTACAAACAGGGAGACGGACGGTACGGAGAGGAACGTTTCAAGGCATATTTCGCCGTAAATGCCACCAAGCGTTTGGGATTCGGGTTCGATATTGACTATACTTACGGGCGAGGAAAATACATGAACCAGTCGACCGCTCTCTTCAACGGGAATCTTTTTGCCTATTATCGGGGAGACAAGTACGACATGCACTTTAATTTTATCAATGAAAACTTAAAAGTTGCAGAAAACGGTGGTATCACAGACAACCGTTACATCACCGACCCCATAGGAATGGCGGAAGGCGGAAGAACGTATAATACATACGACATGCCTGTAAACCTCTCGGATGTATGGAATAACAATACAGGGTATCATGCGTTTCTAACTCACCGCTATAACTTAGGTTTCTATCGCGATGTAACAGAAGAAAACGATACAATCACAAAAACCGTATTTGTTCCTGTTACGAGCTTTATACATACGCTAAAAGTCGACATCAACCGCCGTAAGTACATTTCATACGATACCAATCAGAATCAGGAATACTTTGAACATAACTATCTGGGCAATGACTCTACCGACATTACCAAACATTTCTCTATAAAAAATACAGTCGGAATATCTTTGCGGGAAGGATTCAACAAATGGGCCAAAGCGGGACTTACGGCTTTTATGAGTTTCGAACACCGACGCTTTACACTGACTGATACGCTTGACGGAACAGCGGGAAGGCGAATTCTTACCGACCATAAAGAAAACATTCTTTCGGTGGGTGGACAGCTTATAAAAGAACAAGGGAAAACATTCCATTACAACGTATTGGGAGAGGTAGCCCTGATAGGCGAAGATGCAGGCCAGTTCAGTATAGAAGGCCGGGGCGACTTGAACTTCCGATTATTCAATGACACGGTACGCTTAGAGGCTAACGCATACATTAAAAACCTGAATCCGGTATTTTATTATCGGCATTTCCACTCCAAACATTATTGGTGGGATAACGAAGACCTTTCGAAAATCATGCGTACTCGCATCGAAGGACAGCTCAGCATTGACCGTTGGCGTACCCGATTAAAAGCCGGAGTAGAAAATATTACGAACTATACGTATTTAGATAATGCTTCGGTAGGTTATACTACGGGCGAAGGAGAAACTGCTACAACCAGCTATAAAAACAACGTGGCTGTCCGTCAGCACTCAGGAAGTATTCAAGTGTTCAGTGCCTCTTTGCGTCAGGATTTCAAATTAGGTATACTCCATCTTGACAATGAGGTTACGTACCAGACTTCGAGCAATCAAGACATACTGCCTTTACCCAAACTGACTTTATACCACAATCTTTATCTTAAGTTCGGACTGGCTAAGAAGGTGTTAAGCATCGAAATGGGTGCCGATATTCGTTACTTCACAGAGTATTATGCCCCCGATTATGCTCCTGCCATCGGACAATTCTATCTGCAAAACCCGGAAACACGTTATAAAGTGGGCGGATATCCATTGGTTAACGGATACATAAACCTTCACTTAAAGCGTACGCGCATTTTTGTTCAGATGTATAATTTGGTACAGGGAACAGGAGGAAACGGTTACTTCCTTGCTCCGCACTACCCGCTTAATCCGCGCATCCTGAAACTTGGCTTGTCGTGGAACTTCTTTGACTGATGTTCTTTTAAAGAAGCGTGACATAGCTTCCATTGCGGCTCGGTTGACTTGATATTATTAATCTTATTGAATTGCTTATGAAAAAACAACTGTTCCGTTACGCCTGTATAGGCATTGTTCTCGCAATAGGAATCATTGTGTTCAATTCGAGAGAGGAAACACTCCCAACCTATGAACCAAGAGATTACCCCGCCATTGCAGAATCGGGCGTATTGCGTGCCGTAACGGAATACAATGCCGTAAGTTACTACGCAAGTAACGATACGGTTCAGGGATTCGACTATGAGCTGCTGAATGAGTTTGCCAAAGACCAGAACTTGCGTTTGGAGCTTACACCTGAAATGAGTTTTGAAAAACGACTGGAAGGCATTACCGAAGGACGGTATGATATTCTTGCCACCGAAACGGCAGTTACCACCCGTCTGAAAGACTCATTGCTTTTTACTCATACCCTATTATTGGGAAAACAGGTACTGGTGCAACGCAAACCGAGCTCTGAAACCGACAGTCTGTATATCCGAAGCCAGCTCGACCTTGCCAACAAAACGTTGCATGTTATCAAGAACTCCCCTTCACTATTACGCATCCATAATCTGATCAATGAAATAGCAGATACCATCTATATCCGTGAAGTGGATTTATACGGGGCTGAGCAACTGATTGCGATGGTGGCAGGAGGAGATATCGACTATGCCGTGTGCGATGAAAACATCGTACGGGCTTCCATCGACAACTATCCCAACTTGGATATAGATACCGACATCAGTTTCACCCAGTTTTATGCGTGGGGCGTAAACAAGCATTCGCCTGCGCTCAGAGATACGCTGAACGTCTGGCTGGATGGATTCATGAAAAGCGACAAATATCACAAACTCTATAAAAAATACTTCAGATGAAATTAGATAAAGTAAAATGGGGATTCATCGGTTGTGGTGAAGTAACCGAAAAGAAAAGCGGCCCGGCATTTAATATGATTGAAGGTTCGGAAGTGGTTGCCGTTATGAGCCGCGACGAAGAAAAAGTCAAGTCGTATGCCATGCGCCATCACATACCGCGCTGGTACACCGATGCTCAAGAACTGATAGGCGATGAGGATGTAAACGCCATATACATAGCTACTCCTCCGTCTTCGCACGCTACGTTTGCTATCATGGCCATGAAAGCGGGCAAACCCGTTTACATAGAAAAGCCAATGGCTGCCAGCTACGAGGACTGTGCCCGTATCAACCGCATCTCACGCGAAACGGGCGTTCCCTGTTTCGTGGCATATTACCGCCGGTATCTTCCTTATTTTCAGAAGGTGCGCCAATTAGTTGAAGAAGGAGAGATAGGAAACGTTATCAATATCCAAATCCGTTTTGCCCAGCCGCCGCGTAATTTGGATTATAATTCCAAGAATTTGCCGTGGCGTGTACAACCGGACATTGCCGGAGGAGGGTATTTCTACGACCTTGCTCCTCATCAGCTCGACCTCTTACAGGACATGTTCGGATGTATTTTGGAGGCTGAAGGTTATAAGAGCAACCGGGGCGGACTTTACGAAGCGGAGGATACCATCAGTGCCTGCTTCAAGTTCGAGTCCGGATTGCCGGGTTCCGGGTCGTGGTGTTTCGTTGCACACGAATCGGCGAAAGAAGACCGTATTGAGATTATCGGCGATAAGGGAATGCTCTGTTTCTCGGTATTTACGTACGAGCCTATCGGACTTCATACCGAACGGGGACGCGAAGAGATTCTTCCGCCGAATCCTCCCCACGTACAGCTTCCGCTTATTCAGGCGGTCGTAGAGCACCTGCAAGGGAAAGCGATCTGCACATGCGACGGTATCAGTGCCACACCTACCAACTGGGTAATGGATAAGATACTGAATAAATTATAATTCCGCCGGCATCGGCAAAAAAATGCTACCCATACCGCCAGTAATCGCTGACAGTATGGGCAGCATTTTTTATTTCAACCTTCCCCACCGTCAAAGAGTTTCCTGCTTCAACTGTTCTACAAATGCGTCAATGCGATGAAGCTCTTTCGGGATGTCAATACTCTGCGGGCAATGCGGATTACACGTTTCACAACCGATGCAGTGGCTTGCCTGACGCAGCTTAGGAACACTCCGGTCGTACCCTACCAAAAACGCACGGCGCGCCTGCCGATAATTCTCATCCTGCCGGCTTTTGGGTATGTTTCCTTCGTTCACACATTTATTATAATGCAACAATACCCCCGGAATATCAATGCCATACGGACAAGGCATACAATACTTACAGTCGTTACACGGCACGGTAGGATATTTCATAATCAGCTGGGCGGTTTCTTCCAAGAACTCATAATCTTCGTCCGACAACGGAATCAAAGGCGAATACGTACGCAGGTTGTCTATCAGATGCTCTTTATAGGTCATCCCGCTTAATACGGTAAGCACCTTTTCCGGCGAACCAGCAAAACGAAATGCCCACGACGCAACACTATCTTCCGGACGGCGCTGTTTTAACCGCGCGATAATATGTTCAGGCAGTTTCGACAGTCGTCCGCCCAACAGCGGTTCCATGATAATGGCTTGGATGTTACGCTTTTCCAATTCCCCGTAAAGGTATTCGGCATTTACGTTGCTTCCCGTGGCATGTCGCCAGTCGGAATAGTTCAACTGAATCTGAACGAAGTCCCAATGCACTTTGTCGTGCATTGCCAAAACCTCATCGAAAACCGCCTGCGTCCCATGAAATGAAAAGCCCAAATTGCGGATACGTCCTGCCTTGCGTTCTTCCATCAGGTAGTCTATCATGCCATTATCAATGTAGCGTCCGCGGAAAGTCTCAATGCCTCCGTTGCCGATGGAGTGCAGCAAGTAATAATCAATGTAATCGACCTGCAAATCTTCAAACGACTTCTTATACATTGCTATCGAATTTTCGCGCGTGTAGTTCGAGAAGTTCGACAGTTTGGTGGCTATCTGCCACTTTTCGCGCGGATGACGTTTCAAGGCGATTCCGGTCGACTTTTCCGACCATCCCTGCATGTAAACCGGCGACGTGTCAAAGTAAGTCACGCCGTGAGCGATGGCATAGTCCACCAAGTCGTTTACAGCCGCTTGATCGATAACATTTCCGTCTTGAGCAGGCGAAGGAAGCGTAGGCCAGCGCATACAGCCATATCCTAACAGCGAAACTTTATCGCCACATGCAGCCGTGCGATACGTCATTTCCCCGCTCGCCTGAGGAGCGGAACTGTTTCCCGCTGTTTCTTTTTTCTCAGAAGTACATCCCGGCAACACCCCGCTCAATGCAGCCGTACTGATGCCTACTATCTTGATAAACTTTCTGCGGTTTATCGGGTTATTATTCTTCTCCATAAATCATTTTCATTAACATTTTAAACCAAACGTTGTCTTTCGTGACCTTCTACATAAATGGCACTGTACGGACGAGACGGACACAAGTTTTCACACGCTCCACAGCCGATACACGTCTCAACATTTACCACCGGATATCGGGGCGATTCCGGGTCGTCGGGATTTTCGGCAACCATCTGTATCGAACCTGTGGGACAATGGCGTGCACAGTTTCCGCACGATACTCCGTCGCGCTGCACCACGCAAAGCTCTTTTACAAACACCGCATGTCCCACTTGGGTAGAAACTTTATCTGCCAGTGTGTTCAGGCTGATGGCCCCCGTAGGACAGACTTCGGCACAACGCATACACTCCGGACGACAGTAACCGCGCTCGTAAGACATTTGGGGCTGCATGAACGTGGTCAGGTTGGCAGAAGGACGCAACACGCCATTCGGACATTCGGAAACACAAAGTTGGCAGGCAGTACAATGCTGCGCAAAATGCCGCTTGTCTCCTGCTCCCGGAGGCAATATCGGTGTCTGCCGCTCCGGTTTCTTTTTATCAATAATCGGCGCCAATCCCCCATCTACTTTCTTTTCCTGCGCCTTCAGCACAGAACCTACCGTAAGCGTTGCCGCCAGCGTAAGAAACGATCGGCGGGAAGAGTCGGATGCTTCTTTAGAATTACCCGTATTCGTCTCTCTTTCTTGCCGAAAACGGTTCTCGTAATGTATTGCACCGTGCTTGCAAGCATCCAAGCAATCCATACACGCCACGCAACGACTATAATCTATCTGGTGTTTTTCAAGGTCAATACAAGCTGATTTACACTTTTTCGCACACAACCGGCAGTTTTTACACTGCTCCACATCAATGACCGGACGATAGAGCGAAAAGCGGGATACCACACCCAACAGCGTTCCTACCGGGCAAACGGTATTACAATATGTGCGTCCGTTACGCCAAGCCAACACCCCTATTACAACAAACGTTATAAGAGCAAGAATGAAAGTAGGAAGACTTTTTATCCAGACCTCTGTTTCGTAAAAAGCATAACTGCCCACACGCTCAGCCAAATATGCTAAAACATTATTCCCCCATTGCCAAAGCGGAGCAAACAGATTGGAAGCCATGCGCCCGTAAGAACTGTACGGAGCAAGCAGTGCCACAAAAGAATTGATTCCGGCTATACAAGCTATTACAAACAACACCAATACTGCGTAACGCAACCACGTGAGTGCCGGTGAATACGCAAAACGATGTTTTTTCCCTTTCCGCTTTCCGCTGATCCAAGAAACTACGTCTTGGAAAACTCCCAGCGGACAGATAATGGAACAATAAATACGGCCGAATAATAAAGTGAGCAACAAGAGGAAAACCACAACACCAATATTCAAAGCAAGTAGTGCGGGAAGGAACTGGATTTCAGCCATCCAGCCAAACCAAACATGCAGCGTACCGGTAAAGTCAAGGAACAAAAGCGTAACCATCGCAAAAAACACAATGGCGAGTGTCTGTCTGATTTTACGTAACATAGCTATTTTTAAATTTCTCTGAACAAATATAGCAGGATTGAAAATTACTTGTTTCTTCCGCTCCCTATTTTCTTTCTCTTACGGGCTTTATATAGAATGAATTTATATAACACTGTAAATCTTACAGTTGCCACTCTCCCCGACAGGGAGTTGCATGGTTTGGCTCATGTCCGGAAAAGAACCGGGCAAACACCACAAACCGACCTGTTCAGGCAAGCAGTGGAAAAGAAAATTACTGAAAGATAGCGTTTTTTAAAATATAAAGCGTATATTTGAAAACAGATAATCCAACAATTTCTTTTGTATCAACCTTACTAATTTATACAACTATGAGCCTTGAAAAAACATTAGTGCTTTTAAAGCCCAGCGCAGTACAGCGCGGACTTATCGGAGAAATCCTCCACCGTTTCGAACGCAAAGGTTTACGTCTCGCCGGAATGAAAATGATGCAGCTTACCGACGAAATTCTGAACGAACACTATGCCCACCTTGCCGGCAAGCCTTTCTTTCAACGTATAAAAAATTCGATGATGGCTTCGCCCATCATTGCCTGCTGCTTTGAGGGAGTAGATGCCGTACAGGTAGTCCGCTCGATGACGGGAGCTACAAACGGACGGGTTGCCGTTCCGGGTACAATCCGCGGCGATTACAGCGTCAGCGCACAAGAAAACATCGTGCATACCTCCGATTCGCCGGAGAATGCGAAAGTGGAAGTGGCGCGTTTCTTCAAACCCGAAGAAATATTTGATTATAAGCTAAATGCGCTTCCGTATCTGAACTATGAAGAGGAGTATCAGGCAGACTAAAAATCAGTCCTGAAACGCAAGCCGATAGACCGGACTGCCTATCGGCTTGCGTTCTCTTGTTCTACCGCATCCGTTATACAACGCAAGCGGTAGCGTTTTTCACCCTCATTCCTACTCGCCCGTTTTACAAAAAAACGGCATGTATCCCACTCGCAGATACATGCCGATAATATAAAATAAAAACTTAATCTTATTCCCACTCGATTTTAATTGTTAAAATATGACTTGATATTATAACTTTATTATCAACACTTTAACTCTTTGTTTTGCTCTTTGAAAAGCGAACTGGTGTCAAAAACTGGTGTCAAATTAATTTTTGCCAAATATTTTAATCATATATGGAATTGTATTAAACCATTTGTAATGAGCACCTATAAGAGGATTTTGTTTGTCATACATTGGATTATTTGCTTCTTTTAAAAATTCAAGTTTCATGGCAACATTATTGGATGCTTCATTACTATCTGCAATGTCCATAACGATTTTTATAAATGGTGTTGATGAATATGGTTGGATTACAGCTTTTATCGCATTTGTTGCATATCCTTTGTTCCTAAATTGTGGTAACACGGCAAAGTTTATATTAAGAACTACCTCATCTCCAAATGGACTTCTTAATGGAATGTAATTACCTACAATGTACCCTACAGGTGTATTATAAAATAATCCTTTTTTTTCAATGATATATGCAATACCTAATCGCATTTCCATTTGCATTATCATTTTCTTAACATATTCTTTAAGAAAATAATCGTCAGTCTGTTTCAAACAAAAATAAAAAACATATTCGTCATCCTTTAAGAGTTCTTTTAAGATGGTATAATCACTCTCTTTAAACTTTCTGAGTACAACTCCATGACTTTTCAATATTACATTCTCTTTTGAATGAATGTAGCTGAATTCTTGTCTTCCCATGATGATAAAATTATAAATTAAACTCTTTCTTAATTCTCTGTACGGTACTGGTACTAACACCACCCAACTTAGCAACATTACGCACTGAATACCCTTTGCGAAGAAGTGAAATCACTTCCTTATACTCTTCTCGCTTCTGTTCAGAAGTCTTCACAGAACCTGGCTTCCTGCCCAATTTTCCACCGTTCTTAATGTAACTATCCCTACCACTATTCAAGCGGTAAACGATGTTGGAACGCTCTATATTCGCCATTTCAGCAAGCACCGTAACCATAATGCTAGCTACTGGATTTACCTCGCCATTGGGTTGCAAAGTATGGATACCAAGATTCTGAATGTAAACAGATACACCCGATTCGTGAAGTTGTTCCAATGACTTTAATACTTGTAAGGTTGAACGACCCAAGCGAGAAAGTTCAGAAAGCAGGAGATAGTTCACTTTGTTCTCAATGCAGTAGTTGATACATTCCATCAGAACCAACCGATTTTCGTTCTTGGTTGCACCACTGATATGCTCTTCGTATGTTCCCATCAACTGGTAATCGTTACGACTGGCAAACTGAGTCAAGTCTTCGATTTGACGTTGGATGTTCTGTCTGTCATTACTGGATGATACTCTGGCGTAAATTACTGCTGTCTTCATAATGGTTACTTCTTTAACACTGGCAAATATAACTGGAATATCCTGTTCCAGCAAATCCCTGTCGCAGAAAATTCAAAGAATATTTTGAATACAAAAAATGCTGGGCTTGGGATATGAATACAGATTTATTTGAATACAAATTATTTTTGAGTACAAGAGATAAACGATAAACAGATATGTTGAATTGAATATCAAGATTTTATATAAAAATTGAAGAAATGATAAATACTACCCTTGTTTTTAATGATTGTAAAAATAGTTTTATTTACTTAAATTGATAATGATTTTATCAAAATAAGCTATAAATATGATAATCATTATATTACGTTTATAAACAAGTAATGGTAAGGTACTTTACTAATACCTTACCATTTACCATTAGATTAAATCCATTACCCCATAAACTTTTCTCCCTTTGACTGCTTGGAATCGTATCACTCTGTTCATAAAATTCAGAAAGAACAACCATAACCAATCGTCATTGATAAACATAGATGGATTATATTCTATATGTTCTCTTGTAAAGAAATCTTTCATAGTGTCCGAGTTGATTCTAACTTCCAAACGATGCAACTGGCTTGGATTTCCGTAACTTTCCATAATGTAATGTTTATGGCTCTTGTTCTCTATTTCACGTTTCTTATTGTATGCGTTAATGGATATGTCGTTTTTCTTTTGCTGGATTAGAATGCTATACTCTTTGATGCGTTCAAGATTCCCGACCCCGATATAAAGAATGTCCTCTATCAACTTCTTTCTGTCTGTTATCTTTGTACCATTGATGATAGGGTAGTAGTCTTTGTTCCTAATCATCTTGACTAATGCCTTTGAAAAATTAGTGCTGGCATCAATGGCTAAATCCAAATGAGTAATGTTGTTGAACTCTAATCCTAACATTTGCTCGATGTAGTCCAAGAATACTAATCTTCCTTTAGTGTTATGGTTATACTTCAAATAGAATTGTTGGTTATCTATCTGTAACCACACAAATGACTGGAAAGCATCATCGTGGTCCGAACGCAATCCCCATTGGATTGTTCCAAATACTTGTTCTTCCATATCCTCAAAGGTGTTATTATTATAGAATGTATAGACTATCTCATAGATATAGTTGAAATGAGTTCCGTCTATTCTTCGTAACTGGAAATCCCATCCTTGTACCTCATAGGTTTCTACTGGATTTTCTCTTAAATCGTGTATTCTGCTGGTGTCTGATAAGGTGTAGCAGATTTTCAACTTGTCAATAACTGGTACCATAAAATCGTTCATTTGTATAAATTATTTCTTCTTTGCCATAGGGCTTTCATTGCTTCCGATATGGCTTGTTTGTGTTGTTTAGTCTTTGGCTGGTTCCTCAACGCTTGGCTAATCAACTTCTTTGTAGTTGCTGATTTCTTTCTACCACGTAAAGCGTATGAAATCTTTTTCTTTACTTGTTCATTCATTATTCAACCTTTTTACTATAAATAGTAGGTAGGTTGAAAATAGTTAGAAAAAATTACAGGAAATTTTATGGAAAGAACGCTTTACTGGTAGAAAGGTTGAAATGTGGACTTTCAGAAACGAGTTACCTAAGTCTTATTGTGCAAAGGCTTGTGCCACTATTTTTGCGTGTTGTAACTTGTCCACTTTGATGTACTTTAAGAAATTGGCTTCTGTGGTGTGTCCTGTGATTGCCATAATGCTAATACTTGGAACACCTCTTAAATACATATTCGTGGCGAAACTTCGTCTGGCTGTATGGTTCATCAAGAACTGGTGTTTTTCGCCTCTCTTGATTACACTTTGTCCACCCTTGACACGACTTAGTGAAATGTGTTCAGATATGCCTGCCAATTCTGCACACTTGCGAATCTGTTTTAGTGTATGGGTCTTGTCAACACTCTTGGGTAGTTTACCATTGTATTTAGCTAAGATAGCTTTTACCATTGGATGCAATGGAATAACTACCGTAGTGTTAGTTTTATGGGTATGCACTACCATCGTATCATTATTGATTTCTGCTTCTGACAAATCTTTCCAATCTCCAAATCTAAGTCCTGTCCAACATGCTACAACAAACAAATCTCGTGTAGTTTCTATGTTGTCACGAGGGTCTATTTGTGACTTGATTACCTCATCGTTAAAATCTATGGCATATAACTTGTTGATGTCTTCTTCTGTCAGATAGATATTCTCAACATCGTGGCACTTGGTTGTGTAACGATGGAATGACTTATCTGTTATAAGTCCTTCGATTTCCGCTTCACTCAACCAAACCTTCATTATGCTGTATTGTGCTGCAATGGTGTTAGCTGTGTAATTCTTGCTCATCATCCATGCGGTCAAACGTTCTTCTAATTGAGCATTGAAGAGTTCCCAAGTTAATCTAAGATTCTTATCTGAACAAAATTGTTGAAGGCGTTTCAAAGCATTACGATGATTATAAATTGTACCATCAACTATTTTCCGTTGTGTGTCTTTATTGACCATTTGTGATTTTCGCTCAATGTATGCATTAATAAAATCTACTGGATTCTTGCTAATGGAAGCCTCAACACCTCGTAATTTATTGTTTATGTAGCTTTTAAAATTATGAGCATTATGTTCCATGCCATTGTTCATAAGATGGTTTTGAGAAACTTGTGCCCCATACTCGTGACAATAATCAAGAATCTTTCTTAGTCCTTTATTTACACCTTTATTATATTTAAGTTGTACCCTGCCCAAAGAACTATCTTCTAATGCTCTTTCGCCTATTTGTGTTCTTGTTGTCTTAATCCAAAATTCTGGCTCAATCAACAAACCAGTATATATTCTTACTCTTTCTTTATTAATAGTTGTAGTTAATATTATCTGTGATTTTTTACCTCCAATACCTTTTAAGTTGAAGTTGACTCTCAAACCTGTCTCTTATACACATCTCCGAGCCCACGAGACGGAGCTACATCTC
>ENA-OXEE01000088-OXEE01000088.1-human-gut-metagenome-genome-assembly--contig:-NODE-88-length-61097-cov-24.3434_pt1 | contig 61097 bp, 54 predicted proteins | sample MGYA00249824_ERZ652242 | MGnify/ENA primary metagenome ERZ652242 (study PRJEB26925, sample SAMN05826943) | human gut metagenome | biome: ENVO:2100002; feature: ENVO:00000062; material: ENVO:00002003... | reverse complement strand
TGTAGCTCCGTCTCGTGGGCTCGGAGATGTGTATAAGAGACAGATCATATACTGGTCGATATGCAAGATAAAATCAATAATAAAATCCATTCTCAGAAATATTAATAAAGAAATGATTAAGATTCATCAAAAAAATAAGAGGACACTGAACAATGTAAGTCACAATAAATGACCGTTCTTCAGTGTCCTCTCAATTCGTTTAATACAAATTATTCTTCATACAATACTAAGGCTGAAGTCCTTCCATAGCCTGTTTGGCTGTAGCATTTTCCGGATCGATTGCAAGAATCTTTTCCCAATATACCTTAGATTGTTCATATTCCTCTTTCAAGAAATAATAATATCCTAAATAACTTTCACATTCAATCAGCACATTCTTAGAAGCCTTTGGATTTTGTTCCAAAATAGCCAATGCCTTTTCATAATATGGTTTCGCCAAACCTTGACTAGTTTCAGGGTCAAGCATTGCATTAGTACGCGCACGCCAGAAATTACCTAAATAATTATCAGGCACCCGTTCTGCTACCTGAGCAAATATAGTATCAGCTTCAACCAAATAAGCTTTCATTTGAATAGTATCGACAGCTGCAACTATTGGCGCTTCTGTTTGAGTAGAATCTGCCACTGGAGTAGACAATGCACCTGCTGCCATATAATACAGACGACCGAACATAAACAAATCGGTAACCTCAGCCTTATCATTCATCTCATCCAAATATTGCTTATACAAACGAATAGCTTCCGGATAATTCTGAGCCTTTTGTTGAGCTTCTGAAGCTTCTTTCGCAATTTCAGGATGAACGGTTGTTTCATCTGCTTTCATTGCTTTATCAAACTCAACCATCGCTTTATCGATTTCATTGTTTGCTGCATACAAACGTGCACGATACAAATAATCCATATAAACAAAGTCCGGGTTGTTTGGGTCTGCAAAGAAAACATCACCTGCCTGAATACCTTCTACATAAGCTTTGGTTTCATACAAGTCATACATTTTCAAGCGTTTCAATAAATGATTGTCAGCCTCCAATGCAAGACCTTTGTTTACCATATCCAATGACTGAGCATAATCTTTATTCAAATAAAGCAACATTGAATAACGAGAATAGTCTTGTACATCAGGTTGACCTTTTTGCATATATTCATCAAACACCTGCTTTGCTTTACCATAACTACCCATCTGATAGTAAGCATTAGCCAATTCGCGATCTACACGAATCTCACCAGGATGCTTTTCCTTCAATTTCAGCAACATGTTCACTGATAATTGCGGATTTACACCAATATATGCATTTGCATATTTATAATATGCTTCAAAGCAATCTTCATCAAACAAGATAGCTTGTTCATAAAAACCACAAGCAGTACCCACATCCTTCACTGACAAAGCTATATCACCTTGCAGCACATAGCTTTCACCATTTTTCGAGTCAGCTTTTCTTGCATCCTCTGCAAATTCTTTTGCCGCATCAATTTTACCATTGTCCAAATAAGCTCGACCAATAGCAACCAACAAAGATACATTCTTTTTATTTTTTCCTTTCAAAAGTTCATCGAAAGCATCTTCAGCAGCATCTGGATTATCTTTAATCATTGCAGCAATCTTATCGACCTGCTTCGCCATATCTTGAGACAGAGGCTCCTGAGCATACAGAGAAGCAGACAACAAGAAGCTAAAACATAATGCACTTAAAACTTTTGTTTTCATAATCATATATTAATTCCTTATTAAAACTCATCTTTTACATTCACCAATCGAACAGGTTGCGTTGCCGGTACGATACCCGATTTCAGAATGATACGCTGCCCTCTTTCTCCGGTCAAAAACCTCATTAGACCAGTAGGCAAAGCTGTACGCGGATCGTTTATTAAAATAAAGACATCGTGAACCAATGGATATTCTCTCAAAGCAAGGTAAGCCTGATAAGGCTTATGACTGTTTCCTACCGTCGCATGTCCCGAATTGCTGACAGCCATTACCCGCACCGTCTCATTAAAAGAAAGACGGGTAGTATCTGACTTATTACCAATCCAGTTAGCACCAATAACCCCCAGCGCATTGGGAGTTTTAGACACATATTCGATAACCTCTTCATTCGATTTCAACGCTGTAAGAGAAGACGCTAATTGCTCACCCCTACAAATGGAATCGATAGCATAATGAATAGTCCCTGAATTAGGATTGTCGAATACAACACTCAAATCTCCTAAACGGGATTTAGGATTCAAATCTTTCCAACTTTTTATTTCCCCTGTCAAGATTCTACGGAATTGCCCTACTGTAATCAACGAATCCACATTCTCAGGATGCGTGATTAAAGCGATTCCGCTAATTGCCATCACAACAGATTCTGGAAAGAATTTGCGTGTATGAAAAGAAGCAAGTTCATCTTCACTCAACTGACGGTTCGCAACCACCAAACGTACACTGTCTTGCAAAAACAATTTAATGGCATCTACCTCACTACAATAAATAGGAGTGACTTCTGCTTCAGGAAACATTGCCCGGTACACTTGCAACTCTTCTTCCATAATCGGCTTCAGAGATTCATCTACCGCAATTGTTATCGACCCTGAATACCACGTCTGTCCATCACTCTTTGTTGCTTTATTGTTGCAAGAAACCAACAGCAAGAGAAGACAAATACATGCGACTAAACTTCTTTTCATACACGCATTCCTTATAATAAATTACTGCAATCTAAATACAACCGGTAAAGTGTAATATACAGGCACGTTACGTCCGTTTTGCTTACCCGGAATCCATTGAGGCATAGATTCTACTACGCGAACAGCTTCCTTATCGCAATACGGGTCCAAAGAACGCAATACCTGAACATCTTCTACTTTACCCGAAGCAGATACAACAAATCGCAAGATTACACGTCCTTGAATACCGTTTTCCTGAGCAATAGCCGGATAACGCAAGTTCTTGGAAATGTACTTCATCAATTCTTGTACACCACCTGGATATTGAGGCATCTGTTCTACCATCGTATACGGCTCTTCTTTTTCTTCGGGAGCCTGAGTAATCACTTCTTGGAGGTCAGCGATATCAGCACCTTCCAACTCGTTATTACCTTTTACATCGGCGATAGAAATCTGCACTTTAGATTCAGTCAATTCATCCTGACTCTTCAATTCATCTTCGTCTGCCACTTCTTCGTCTTTCTTAATGACCGGAGCGGTAAACTTGATAGTACTCTTCAATTGAGGAGGAGGAGCAATTTGTTCAACCGGTTTCACCAGTTCTTCTTGTTTTACTTCCGGTTCTTCCAATTGAGAGAGTTGGGTTACTTCTGTCATAACCTCTTCTTTCTCCGGAATAGCCATCTTAATCAAACGCGGAAGAGAGAAACCGACAGCAGCGACCACAATTACAATAATAATAGCAGCCAACTGACGTCTACCAAAATCACGACGCATCTTATATGCGCCATACGCTTTATTCTTATCTTTGAAAATGAGTTCACACCATTCCAAAGAAATCAAATCTATTTTTGCCATATTTTTCTTTTTTAGGTGTTACACATTTCAACTTACTGCATTACTACTCAATTGACCCTTTGATTTGTAGTTGTCAATCAAGAATTGGTCGCCTTCTGTAATATCGACAATTACATACTTACCGATACTGCAAATCTGCATTTCATCCAATGCGTCAATCAGATTTTTGTAAGTAGATTTGTCTGTCGCCTTAATAATCACCGTCGGTGTATTCTTTGCGCCCTTAATCTCAGAAACTTGTTCCTTATATTCGTCTTCTGTGATTTCCAGATTAGCTTTCTTGACTTTCAGTTCTTCCACCTTTTTTACAGCATCATAGTTCTTGCGGAGCAATACTTTACGGATACCGTCGGCAGTATAGCTGGTTTCTTTCAAAGAAGTATAATCTTCATAATTGGGCTCTCCTTCGTAATAATAAATCTTATTATCCGCATCAAGCAACAGCGTAATAGCTTGTGAAGCCTTTACTTTGTTTTGCTGATCTTCGGTAATATTTTCATCATTGGTAGGCATACTGATTTCCATCGTTTGAGGCTTGCTCAAAGAGGTACACAGCATAAAGAAGGTGATCAGAAGCATGTTCATATCCACCATCGGCGTAAAGTCGACGCGGACAGCCATTTTCTTCTGCTTCGAGCCTTTTCCTTTTTTGCCTCCACCATTATCTTGTATTTCAGCCATATTTTAACTTCTCCTTTTTTTATTCGTCAGACATTTTTTTCAATGAAGTAATCAGATTGTATCTGTTTTCCTTCAAGTCCTGAAGTGAACTCATCACGTTCTTGATGACAGAATAAGGAGTGCTTTGATCGGCCTTGATAGCAATACGCAAGTCACGGTTTGTCATGCGTGCGTTACGTATCCAAGACTTGAACTGATTGTCCACACTGTCACAAGGGATTCCGTAATCCTTCAATATCTTGTCCTGCTCTTCGCCAGGAAGTGCAAGGAACTGCTTCATGTTCTTCATCGGCACGCCGAATGTCTGGAATACAGAGAACTTCTTAATTTCCTCAGGAGTGAAGGTCAGACCATATTCCTCTCCTACGGCTTGCAATGTAGCTGCCATATCCTGTTGCTTGTCAAGACTCATGAAAATCTTGCCACTCGGCTCGACAAGAATCTGCAGAATGTTCGTTTCCGGAATCTTGATTTCCGAAACCGAACCCGGAGTAACGACCTGTACCGGCTCTTTCTTAATGAAGTTACCTGTCAACATAAAGAAAGTAAGCAGCAACACGGTCACGTCACTCATGGCAGTCATGTCGATAAACATGGACTTCTTTTTAATTTGAACTTTACCCATAATTAACTATTTAAAAATTAGTTATACGATTCGTTTACACGAGAGACTACCGTCAGTCCCTTCGATTATTTATGGGTAGCGTTGAATGTCTGTACGATAGAGAAGCCTACTTCGTCAAGGCTGTAAGTCAATTTATCAATCTTGTTAGTAAAGTAGTTATAAGAAATAACTGCCAACGCACCAGTCAAGATACCGAATGCAGTGTTGATCAAGGCTTCAGAAATACCGGTTGACAATGCAACTGAGTCAGTACCACCACCAGCAGACAAAGCGGCAAATGAACGGATCATACCGATAACGGTACCGAGCAATCCCATCAATGTACCCAGTGTAGTAATAGTACCGATAATCGGCAAGTTCTGTTGCAACATCGGCATTTCCAATGCAGTAGCTTCTTCCAATGATTTTTGGATAGCCAATACTTTCTGGTCTTTGTCCAATTCAGTGTTAGCTTCCATTTCACGATAAGTCTGCAAAGTTGCACCTACAACATTTGCTACAGAACCACGTTGCTTATCGCACAATGCTTGAGCAGCCTGCATATCGTTCTTTGCCAAAGCGTCTTTGATTTGAGCTACGAATTTAACCAATTTACCACGACCGAAAGCAGCACGGATAGTGAAATAACGTTCAACGCTCAATGCGATTACAGTCAACAGCAAAGTCTGGATAACCGGAACGACTACACCACCTTTGTAGATAGTACCCAACATGTTACCCGGCAGCGGGTGGTTGTTCGGGTCATTGTTCATAAAGTTCGAAGGATCTCCCAACACGAACTTATAAATACACAACGCAACGATAAAGCATGCGATAATAACTAAACCAGCAGCTTCAATTCCCTTAAATCCTTGTTTTTGTTTTTTAGTAGTTTCCATAAAATTACTTGTTTAATATTAATTAGAAATTTAATTGAATATCAGTTCTATTCATCTATCCGTGACAAACGTCGTACCCTCCCCTCTAGTTAGCGTTAACAAAGTATTGGATAGCCACGCAGCCCCAAACGTCATTTACAGCTACAAAGAAAAAAGAAATTCATGACATATCAAAATCAAAAGCCGTTATTTTGACCTATTTTTTAAATTTTATTTGAATATCCGCTTCTTTTATTACATTCTTGCTTTAAAAAGTCTCCTTATTCTGCTGAAAAACATATTCACAAAAGCCTTAATCTTGAAAATACACACGCTTAACACGGTTTGAAACGCTTGTCAAAATCTCATAGGGTATCGTATCAAGTATATCTGCCAGTACTGTCACAGGCAAATCATCACCGAAAACAATGACCTTATCCCCTTCTTTGCAATCGATATCCGTCACATCAATCATACATACATCCATACAAATATTGCCTACATAAGGAGCCTTTTGCCCATTGACTAGACAATAAGCATTTCCATTTCCCAAATGCCGATTCAACCCATCAGCATATCCGATTGGGATTGTAGCTATACGCGAGTCACGGTACACCACTCCTCTTCGACTATATCCAACGGTTTCATCAGCCGAGATTTCATGAATTTGCAAAATCGTAGTCTTAAGCGTACTTACATTATGTAATATATGATTTGTAAACGGATCAATCCCATATAAACCGATACCTAACCGTACCATATCAAATTGTGCCTCTGGATAACGTTCAATACCTGCTGTGTTGCATATATGACGCAATATCTTATACTCAAACCCAGCCTGCAGTTCAGCAGCTGCAGCTTCAAATGTTTCAATTTGCTTTTGGGTAAACGCATCGAAACGAGCAGAGTCACTCCCCACTAAATGCGAGAAAACGGAACGCGGAATAACGGCGGATTGACAATGCAGCCGTTCAACAAGGCGTTTTATGTCTTTATGCGGATCAAAACCTAACCGGTGCATCCCCGTATCCACCTTAATATGAATAGGGAAATTGGATACACCTTCACGCTCTGCCGCTTTAATCATATCTTCCAATATCTGAAATCCATAAATATTCGGTTCCAGCCGATAGGCAAACATCGTCTTAAAAGCCGTTACTTCAGGATTCATAATAACAATCGGACACGTAATACCCGCTTTGCGCAAATCTGCCCCTTCATCTGCCACCGCCACCGCCAAATAATCAACTCGGTGTTCCTCTAATGTCTTTGCCACTTCAAAAGGACCTGCGCCATACGCCGATGCCTTAACCATACACATCAGTTTGGTCTCCGGATTCAATTTGTTTCGATAATAATTCAGGTTATCTACCAATGCATTTAAATTGATTTCCAAAATCGTTTCATGGACCTTCAATTCTAAAAAATCCGAAATCACATCAAAATGGAAAGCACGTGCACCTTTAACCAATACAATATCGTTACGTAGAGTAGCAAGTACACCAGACTTCATTAATTCTTCCGTAGTTAAGAAGAATTCTTTCTCTTTCACTTCAAATCGAGAAGAAGACGCCGAAATTTCTTCGCCTACTCCGATTAAACGGTCCACCCCTCGGCTATGCACAAGCTCTGCTACTTGTTGATAAAGCAATTTGCCCGGCTGTCCTGTTTCCAGAATATCAGACAATATCAAAGTGCGCCGACGTGCCTTATCCTCAGAACGTCTTGCCATAAAATCAAGCGCAATATCCAACGACGCAAAATCAGAATTATAGCTATCATTAATCAGCACACACCCGTTTTTCCCCTCTTTCACTTCCAGCCGCATAGCTACCGGTTCCAAATGAACCATCCGCTCGGCTATTTTCTCGGGAGAAACCATCAGATACAGAGCTACAGCCAAACAATGCAACGAATTTTCAATCGAAGCATCATCAATATAAGGGATACGGTATTCTTTAAAGAAACCTAAATAACGGTACTTGATGGTAGTGCCCGTATCATCTTTTTCAATTTTCTCAATAAAAAGCGGTCGTTCGGGATCTTTCATAGACCAAGCGATTTCGCGGGCAGTAAACAACGATTTAGCAACACAACTACTTATCAATTCATTATCGCCATTATAAACAATCACGTCACAATCCTTAAACAAAAGGAGTTTTTCCATGCATTTATCCTGCAATGACGCAAAGTTTTCTTGGTGTGCCCCTCCGATATTCGTCAATACTCCAATCGTAGGATAAATAATCGGCACCAACGTTTCCATTTCTCCCATCTCTGAAATGCCAGCTTCAAAAATACCCAACTCTGTATGTTCGTCCATCATCCAAACAGATAGAGGAACACCGATTTGCGAATTATAACTACGTGGAGAACGGGTGATTTTCCTATCCGGGCTCAACAACTGATAAAGCCATTCCTTTACCACCGTTTTGCCATTACTTCCGGTTATGCCGACTACAGGCACTTGATACCGCTCCCGATGCTTGCTTGCCAAGCGTTGCAACGCTTTCAGTACATTCCCAACTACCAGAAAATTCACATCCGTATAGTTTTTCATCTGCTCAGGTACCTCCGTAACTACAAAATTATACACACCTCTGGCATATAATTCTGGAATATATTTATGACCGTCATTGCGTTTAGTCTTCAAAGCAAAAAACAGTGTTTCTTCGGGGAAACACAATGAACGGCTATCAGTCAAAATCCAAGCAATAGACGCTTGCCGTTCTCCCATACGGGTCGCTCCAATAATAGAAACTATTTCTTCAATCGAGTTTGACATAATCTTATTTCGTTTTGGACGTCTAAGTACGTGAATTTTTCTTTTAGCTCTTCTATGTTTAACAGTATTTGACTTAAAAAACGCTGATATTGCTCCGATTGAGCATCAAACGGACGATGTTCCAAACCTTTTTTTATCTTTTCCCACTCTTTCAGGATACTTTTTGTCGAAGGAGAAAAGAAAGTCTTGCCCAAACATTCCCATATATAATCTATAGCAATCGAAGAAGGATGCAACATATCATCGGCATAAAAACGATAGTCACGCAATTCATCCAACATAATTTCGTATGAAGGGAAATAAACACAAGAAGGAAATTGCTCAACCAAGCACTGGGCAGCAAGCAACAAAACCGCTTTGCTTACTTGATTTCCATGCATTCCATCCTTTATATGACGAATCGGACTCACGGTAAACAAACAATGTAACCGAGGATTCAAGGAAAGTAAAGTTTCAATCAACGAACGATACTCCCCTACAATTTCCTCTACCTTTAATATACGACGGGTAAAAAGCCGTTCCGGCAATTTATGGCAATTCCCTACAATTTCTCCGGTTTCTTTCCATTCATACACCCAAGAAGTTCCCCAAGTGAAAATAATCCATTGCGCTTGCGCAAGCGTTTCTTCTGCCTTTTGCAAACGTCTGTTTATCTTCTCCAAACAATATTCCACATTGTCTGATGAAAAACTACTATGATGCATCAAACTATACCAAACTCCTTGCTCATGCCTCAAATCAGATTCAACATACCGTTTATGACACACCACTTGCCCCAATGCTTTCGCTATCGACAAAGGATTGTATAATACCCCAAAAGGATTTATATCGCACCGGAATTTATTGTCGGCGAACTGTTTCCCTACATTTTCCGCAAAACAAGAGCCCCACAACATCAATACATCCGAATGATTTATGAAAGGCACTCCTACAGGCAAATCAACTTTCGTTCTGAACTCCATAAACAGACTACATTCGTTATTTTTAGTGCAAATGTAACATAATATATATATTTGTTGTACTTTTGTACCGTTAATTGTTGAAATAAACCCAGATGAAACAGACTACGTCTTACGCATTGTTGAATAAAATAGATAGCCCAAAGGATTTGCGCCAGCTTCCTCCCGAATCTTTACCAGAAGTCTGCAAAGAACTTCGGGAAATGATTATTGATGAACTCTCACGCAATCCCGGACATTTCGGGTCAAGCTTGGGAGTCATTGAATTAACGGTTGCTCTACATTATATATATAATACACCTTACGACCGTATTGTATGGGATGTAGGGCATCAAGCGTACGGACATAAAATATTGACCGGACGCAGAGACCGTTTCTGCACAAATCGCAAGCTGAACGGACTACGTCCTTTTCCTTCTCCAGAAGAAAGCGAATATGATACATTTACCTGCGGACATGCGTCCAATTCCATTTCAGCAGCATTAGGAATGGCAGTTGCCGCCGCCCAAAAAGGAGAAAACGACCGCCACGTTGTAGCTGTTATCGGTGACGGTTCCATGAGCGGAGGTCTAGCTTTTGAAGGTTTAAACAATGTATCTTCCACTTCTAACAATTTATTAATCATCCTGAATGACAACAACATGGCTATCGACCGAAGTGTAGGAGGCATGAAACAATATTTGCTCAACCTGCATACATCGGAAGGATACAATCATTTGCGATACATCATTTCCCAAAAATTGTATAAAATGGGAATCCTGACCGAAGAACGCCGCAAAAGCCTGTTGCGTTTTAACAATAGCTTAAAATCGGTCCTGACCCAACAACAAAATATCTTTGAAGGAATGAATATCCGATACTTCGGACCCGTAAACGGACACGATGTATCCGCACTAGCCAAAGTATTAAAAGAAATAAAGGATATGAAAGGTCCTAAACTGCTACATATCCATACTATAAAAGGGAAAGGATATAAACCTGCAGAAAAAGAAGCGACCATTTGGCATGCTCCAGGCATGTTCAATAAAGAAACCGGAGAACGTATCATAAAAGACACGACCGGTATACCGCCTTTATTTCAAGAAGTATTCGGATATACTCTATTGGAATTGGCTGAGCAAAACAATAAAATTATTGGAGTAACGCCTGCCATGCCTACCGGATGCTCCATGAATATTTTAATGAAAGCTATGCCAAACCGAACTTTCGATGTGGGCATAGCTGAAGGACATGCCATAACTTTTTCGGGGGGAATGGCTAAAGAAGGTCTATTGCCGTTCTGCAATATTTACTCTTCTTTCATGCAGCGGGCTTATGACAACCTCATACATGATGTAGCTATTCAGAAACTGAACTTCGTATTATGTCTAGACCGTGCTGGATTAGTAGGCGAAGACGGTCCGACTCATCATGGCGTATTTGACATGGCTTACCTCCGCCCTATCCCCAATCTGATCATTGCATCCCCTTACGACGAGCACGAGCTACGTCGTCTAATGTACACAGCTCAACTTCCTAACCAAGGTCCGTTTGTTATCCGGTACCCCAAAGGCAGAGGCACACAAGTAAACTGGAAATGCCCTTTAGAACCGATTGAAATAGGAAAAGGAAGAAAACTAAAAGCTGGCACTGACCTGGCGGTAATCACAATCGGACCTATTGGAAACGATGCGGCGAAAGCCATTGAAGAAGCCGAGAAACAAACCGGAAAAAACATTGCCCACTACGACCTACGATTCCTAAAACCTCTTGATGAAAGCATGTTACACGAAATAGGAAAAAATTTCCAGCACATCGTCACAATAGAAGACGGAGTGCTAAAAGGAGGCATGGGAAGTGCTATTTTAGAGTTTATGTCAGACAATAACTATATGCCTACGGTAAAACGGCTCGGCATACCCGACCAATTCATTCAACATGGACCTGTAGAAGACTTACGGGCTATTTGCAACATAGATAGAACAAGTATTTATAACACACTCATTCATATTCTGAACTCATGAAAATTATCATTGCAGGAGCAGGAGCTGTTGGTACACATTTAGCCAAATTGTTAGCCAACGAAAAACAAGATATCATCTTAATGGATGAAGATGAAGAAAGATTAGGAAAGTTAGGGAATAATTTCGACTTAATGACGGTCAACATTTCCCCAACCTCTATTTCGGGGCTTAAAGAAGCTGGAACTGCCAATGCCGACTTATTCATTGCAGTCACCCCTAACGAAAGTCAAAATATGACAGCTTGTATGCTTGCCTCTGGACTAGGTGCAAAGAAAACAGTGGCTAGAATAGACAATTATGAATACCTGCTCCCCAAATATCAGGAATTTTTTGCCAAACGGGGCGTTCACTCCCTCATTTATCCTGAAATGTTGGCAGCCAAAGACATTGTTGATGCTGTAAAAATGAGTTGGATACGCCAATGGTGGGAATTTGCTGGAGGGGCTTTGGTCTTGTTAGGGACCAAAATGCGTGAAACGGCAGAAATATTAAATATTCCTTTGTATGAATTAGGCGGGCGGAACATTCCATTCCATATTGTAGCCATTAAGCGTGGAAATGAAACCATTATCCCTCGAGGTGATGATTCCATCCTGCTGAATGATATTGTTTATTTCACTACAACAAAAAAATACATCCCCTATATCCGTAAAATTTCAGGCAAAGAAAACTATGCCGATGTACGGAACGTTATGATTATGGGAGGAAGCCGTATTGCGGTACGTACGGTACAATATATGCCTGAATACATGCGTACAAAAATCATCGAAAGCGATTTCAACCGTTGCAACCGCCTAACGGAATTGGTAGATGACAAAGTTATGATCATCAACGGAGACGGACGTGATTTAGACTTATTAACTGAAGAAGGAATCCAAAACACAGAAGCTTTCGTTGCATTAACCGGAAGCTCTGAGACCAATATTCTGGCATGTCTTGCTGCAAAACGATTAGGAGTCAGCAAAACCGTAGCTGAAGTCGAAAATATAGATTACATCAGTATGGCAGAAAGCATGGATATCGGCTGTGTTATCAATAAAAAATTCATCGCAGCAAGCCATATCTACCAAATGATGCTAGACGCAGATGTATCCAATGTAAAATGCCTGACCTTTGCCAATGCAGATGTAGCCGAATTTACCGTCAAGGCTGGCGCACGTATCACCCGCACCCAAGTTAAAGACGCCGGACTACCCAAAGGTGCGACAATCGGAGGGTTAATACGTAATGGCGAAGGTATCCTCGTTACAGGTAATACAACCATTCAAGAAAATGACCATGTTGTAGTATTCTGCTTGAATATGATGATCAAAAAATTAGAAAAATTCTTTAACTGATCCGCTCAAATACATAATAATAAATATATGTAAAAATTCAACATCTCACCACAATGCCTCTAAAACTAAATATCAGCTAGTAATGAGCATTATCAAGAAGTTTACCCAACTGTATTCTCACTGATAATGCTCATTTACTAATTTTCATACTATTATTCTTAAAATCTTTTATTTTTTATCGCATCGTGCACCCTGCTTATTAAAAATAAATATGTATCTTTGTCCCGTTTTCAGAACTGGCAGCAATGAAAAAACGGACAAGCCTCATGCTAATACCTATTTTTCCTCTTATCCTATCTATGATAAGAGCCAGGTTGTTATATACCTTCTCGCCAATGTTTTCTGATAACGCAAGAATAGATATATCACTAAATATCAATTATATATATGTTTTTCACGTTTTTAGTTGTTGCTATCTTAACAGCTGTTGTGCTGGTGGTAGCGGCACTGACCATTTCAAAACTAATCGCGCCACGCTCGTTTAACCCTCAGAAGGGCGAGCCGTATGAGTGCGGTATCCCGACGCGCGGACAGTCGTGGGTGCAGTTTAAGGCAGGCTATTACCTGTTTGCCATTCTGTTCCTGATGTTCGACATCGAGACCGTATTCTTATTCCCGTGGGCGAATGTTGTGAATGAAGTCGGTGCGTATGCATTAGTGTGTGTGTCATTCTTCTTGTTAGTATTAATCTTAGGCCTGGCTTACGCTTGGCGGAAAGGAGCGTTGGAATGGAAATGAAAAAGCCGAAAATCCGCTCAATGAAGTACGACGAGTTCAAGAACAACGATTACTTGGAACGCCTCGTACAGCAAGTGAATCAAGACGGAGCAGGTGTCATTCTGACCACTTTCGACGAGCTGATTAACTGGGGACGAAGCAATTCCGTATGGGGGCTTCTGTTGGGAACCAGCTGCTGTGCCATCGAATTTATGGCATTAGGCGCAGCCCGTTACGACATGGCGCGCTTCGGATTCGAAGTAACGCGTAACTCTCCCCGTCAGGCTGACGTATTGGTGGTTATGGGAACCATTACCTACCGTACCGCACCGGTTATGAAACGTCTGTACGATCAGATGGCTGAACCGAAGTACGTTGTGGCAGTAGGCGGATGTACCATTTCTGGAGGTCCGTTCATCAAATCCTACAATGTGGTCAACGGTATCGACAAGGTAATCCCCGTTGATGTCTACATCCCCGGTTGTCCTCCGCGTCCCGAAGCTTTCTATTACGGATTGATGCAATTGCAGCGTAAAATGAAAGTAGAACGTTATTTGGGCGGCGTTAACCGTAGCCACGCTCATGACGAAGGGACAGAAAACGAGACCGAAAAGGCGAAAGGAGGTGAACAATGAAACGTGAAGACGTACTGAAAATACAAGGAGCTGAAGTGTGTCCGGGAAATGCCGGAGTAATCAAATTGCCACTCAGCGAGTTCCGTAAAGTAATGGAAGGTTTGCGCAACGATCCGCAAAGCCCGATGGACTTCCTGCGTGAAATCGTAGGTATGGACTGGGGTGAAGAAGGATTGGGAGCTGTTTACTTCTTAGAATCAACCAAGACTGGCGACACCATCGCTGTACGGACAGCAACTACAGACCGCGAACAGCCTGTATTGCCCACAGTGAGCGACTTGTGGAAAACCGCTCTTATCAAAGAACGCGAAGCATACGACTTCTTCGGTATCCTCTTCGAAGGACATCCCGACATGCGCCGCCTCTTCTTGCGTGAAGACTGGATTGGCTGGCCGCTCCGTAAAGATTACGACATGAAGTCGAATCCGCTGCGTATGGACAACGAAATCAATGCGGACATTACCAAAGAATACCGCTTGCTGCCCGACGGCACCCTGCAAGGCTTCGACAACAAGGTATTCGATGACAACGACTTCGTAGTAAGCATGGGTCCTCAACACCCGTCTACCCACGGTGCGTTACGTATGCGCATCGCCCTCGACGGTGAATTTGTTAAGAAGGTTGACCCGATTTTGGGCTATATCCACCGCGGTATCGAGAAAATGAACGAAAGCCTGACTTATCCGCAGACTCTGGGCATGACCGACCGTCTGGATTACCTGAGCGCACACCAGAGCCGCCATGCGCTGTGTACGTGTATCGAACAGGCTGCAGGTATCGAAATATCCGACCGCGCGAAATACATCCGTACCATCATGGACGAGTTGCAACGTATTGACTCGCACTTGCTGTTCTATTCTTGCTTGGTATTGGATATGGGTGCCATGACACCGTTCTTCTACGGGTTCCGCGAAAGAGAAATGGTACTCAACATCTTCGAAGAGACTACCGGCGGACGCCTTATCCAACATTACAATGTCATTGGCGGTGTGCAAGACGATATCCATCCTACTTTCTGCCAGAAAGTGAAAGAATTCATCAAGCACCTGCGCAGCGTCATCAAGGATTACCACGACATCTTCACCGGCAACGTCATTGCCGAAACCCGTATGAAAGGCGTAGGAATCTTGTCGAAAGAAGACGCCATTTCACTGGGATGTACCGGAGGCACAGGACGTGCTACCGGTTGGGCAAACGATGTGCGCAAGCGTCATCCATACGGATTGTATGACAAGGTGGATTTCCGTCAAATCACTTACAACGAATGCGATACGTTCGCCCGCTACATGGTTCGTATGGACGAAATCATGGAATCATGCCGCATCATCGAACAGCTTATCGACAACATTCCGGAAGGCGAATTCCGCGTAAAGACCAAGCCTATCATCAAATTGCCTGAAGGCATCTGGACCTCAGCGGTTGAATCAAGCCGTGGCGAGTTCGGCGTTATGATTGAAAGCCACGGAGACAAGACTCCTTACCGTATGCACTTCCGCTCTACCGGCTTGCCATTAGTACAAGCCATGGACACGATGTGCCGCGGTTGGAAATTTGCCGACTTGATTGCTATCGGTGCTTCGGCTGACTTTGTGATTCCGGATATCGACCGGTAAAAAAGAAGAAACAACGTTCAAAATTAAGTATTACAAATATGAACCAAGCATTTTTAGATTATTATAACCTGCAACCGCTTTGGGAACTGATTCACTCCGCCTTGTGCAGCGTGATGCCCGAAGGACTTGCCATTTTCTTGGAATGTGTCGTTGTAGGCGTTATCATTATGGTATTGTATGCCGTGCTTGCCATCATCCTTATTTATATGGAACGTAAGGTCTGTGCGGCTTTCCAGTGCCGTATCGGTCCGAACCGTGTAGGAGGCAAGGGCGGATTACTGCAAGTGCCTGCCGACGTTATCAAGATTTTGATTAAGGAAGTCTTCAAGCTGAAGAATGCCGACCAGTTCTTGTACGCTCTGGCACCGTTCTTAGTCATCTTAGCTTCTATCCTGACTTTCTCCTGCCTGCCTTGGCACAACGGCGGGGAAATCCTGCACATGAACATCGGTATTCTTTTTGTGTTAGCTGCCTCTTCCATCGGCATTTTGGGTATTCTGCTTGCCGGATGGAGTAGTAACAGCAAATATACCTTAATCGGTGCCGTACGAAGCGGTGCGATGCTCATCAGCTACGAAATCTCTATCGGTATTACCGTACTGACTATGGTAATGTTGAGCGGAACGATGGACATCCACGAAATCGTGATGGGACAAGCCAACGGCTGGAACATCTTCAAGGGACACATCGTTGCCATTGTGGCATTCATCATCTACCTGATTGCCGGAAATGCCGAAGCCAACCGCGGTCCGTTCGACTTGGCTGAAGCCGAACAAGAATTGACAGCCGGTTACCATACCGAATATTCGGGTATGCACTTCGGATTCTTCTATTTGGCAGAATACCTGAACTTGTTCATCACAGCCGGAATCGCCACTACCCTCTTCTTGGGAGGCTGGATGCCGCTGCACATTGCGGGGCTCGACGGTTTCAATGCTGTAATGGACTACATTCCGGGCATCGTCTGGTTCTTGGGCAAGACCTTCTTCGTGGTATTCCTGCTGATGTGGATTCGCTGGACATATCCCCGTCTGCGTATCGACCAGGTACTGACCTTGGAATGGAAATACATCATGCCGCTGTCACTGGTAGTATTGCTGGTAATGGCAGTTTGCAAAGTTTATGGACTCGTTTTTTAATCTAATATAACAATGGAAAGTTTCAGCGACTATATAAAAGGGTATGCTTCAGGACTGAAAAGCCTGCTGGTAGGTCTGCGTACTTCAATGAAAGTATTCTTGGAACCGAAAGTGACCGAACAGTATCCTGAAAACCGCCATACCACGCTACACGTCCCCGAACGCCACCGTGCACGGTTGACCATGATTCACGATGAAGAGAATCATCACCACTGCATCGCGTGCGGGCTGTGTCAGATGAATTGTCCGAACGGCACCATTAAGCTCACCACCGAAATGCGTGAAGATGCCGACGGGAAAAAGAAAAAAGTATTGGTCAAGTATGAGTACAATTTGGGCTCGTGCATGTTCTGCAACCTGTGCGTAAACGCTTGCCCGCACAACGCCATCGAATTCTGCAACGACTTCGAGAACGCGGTGTTCGAGAAAGACAAACTCGTCCTGACCCTTAACCACGAAGGTTCAACCCTCGCTAAATAATCAATAGGACATGGAAATAATGGAACTATTATCATTTCAGAATATCGTATTCTACGTAGTAGCTGCAGCCATTGCGCTCTGCTCTGTACTTGCCGTAACAACGGGCAAGCTTCTGCGTGCGGCTACCTACTTGCTGTTTGTCCTTTTCGGAACTGCGGCTGTCTTCTTCATGCTTGGCTATACCTTTTTGGGTGCAGTCCAGCTGATGGTTTACGCCGGAGGTATCATCGTCTTGTATGTGTTCTCCATCGCCTTGACCCGTTCGGACAAAGACATGAGATACAAAGTCAGCAAAGCCAAACTCTTCAGCGTGCTTGCCACTACTGTAGTGGGAGCCGCGTTGGTTCTGCTTCTGCTGTTCACTAACGGATTTGCCCTCAACGCCATCCCGCTGGGCGAAGAACTTCCTTCACGCGAGGTAGGCTTGGCACTCATCGGAACTGAGAAATATCAATTTGTATTGCCTTTCGAGGTTGTCAGCGTATTGCTGTTAGCATGTATGATCGGTGGTATCCTGATTGCACGGAAGGAAAAATAACTGGAGGATTAGATTTATGGAAATACATGTAATACATTACCTGGTTATCAGTACCATCATGATGTTTTGTGGAATTTACGGATTCTTTACCCGCAAAAACCTGCTGGCACTGCTCATTTCCGTTGAGCTCATGCTGAACGCAACGAACATTAACTTTGCCGTATTCAACCGTTATCTTTTCCCGGGACAACTGGAAGGACACTTCTTCACTTTGTTCGGCATTGCCATCGCCGCAGCCGAAACTGCTGTAGCGATTGCCATTATTATTAATGTGTACCGCAATGTGAAACAAATCCTTACCGATGACATCACCGACCTGAAAGGATAACTAAAACATTTTATCGATTATGGAATATACAATTCTGATACTCGCGCTACCCGTTCTGAGCTTCCTGATATTGGGGCTGGCGGGCATGTACATGAAACATCGCGTGGCAGGGCTCATCGGTACACTGTCGTTAACGGGAGTGACCTTCCTGAGCTACCTCACTGCTTACGAATACTTCACAGCCCCGCGCACGGCTGAAGGAGTTTTCGAAACGTTGATGCCTTGGAACTTCCAATGGCTGCCGTTCAACACCTCGCTGCACATCGACATGGGAATTTTGCTCGACCCGATTTCCGTTATGATGTTGGTAGTTATCTCTACCGTCAGCCTGATGGTGCACATTTATTCATTCGGCTACATGAAAGGTGAAGTCGGCTTCCAACGCTACTATGCGTTCCTGTCGCTCTTCTCGTTCTCTATGTTAGGGCTGGTGCTCGCCACCAACATCTTCCAGATGTATGTATTCTGGGAATTGGTGGGTGTGTCTTCTTACTTACTCATCGGCTTCTACTACACAAAACCCGAAGCCATTGCAGCCAGCAAGAAAGCATTCATCGTTACCCGCTTCGCCGATTTGGGCTTCCTCATCGGTATCTTGATTTACGGTTTCTATATGGGAACCTTTACGTTCACTCCCGAACAAGAACAACTGATGAAATGCGGCATGTTGTTGCCGTTGGCACTTGGCCTGATGTTCATCGGTGGTGCCGGTAAGAGTGCCATGTTCCCGCTGCACATCTGGTTGCCCGATGCAATGGAAGGCCCGACTCCTGTCAGTGCCCTCATCCATGCCGCAACCATGGTCGTTGCTGGTGTGTATTTGGTAGCCCGCATGTTCCCGTTGTTCATCGGCTATGCGCCTGAAACCCTGCATTTGGTAGCTTACGTAGGCGCGTTCACCGCTTTCTATGCGGCATCTGTAGCGTGTGCGCAGAGCGACATCAAGCGTGTGCTTGCCTTCTCTACCATTTCTCAGATTGGTTTCATGATGGTAGCTTTGGGCGTTTGCACCACTGCCGACCCGCACGAAGGCGGACTGGGCTATATGGCTGGTATGTTCCACTTGTTCACCCACGCTATGTTCAAGGCATTGTTGTTCCTCGGTGCCGGATGTATTATCCACGCCGTTCATAGCAACGAAATGTCTACCATGGGCGGTCTGCGCAAGTACATGCCTATCACCCACATCACCTTCCTCATTGCCTGTCTGGCGATTGCAGGTATTCCTCCGTTCTCCGGTTTCTTCTCGAAAGACGAAATCCTGACAGCCTGCTTCCAGTTCAGTCCGGTTATGGGATGGATTATGACCATCATTGCCGGTATGACCGCATTCTACATGTTCCGTCTGTACTACGGCATCTTCTGGGGAACTGAAAACAAAGAATTGCACAAGCATCACACACCGCACGAAAGCCCGTTGTCAATGACTTTCCCGCTGATGGTATTGGCTGCCATTACCATTGTCTGCGGTTGGATTCTCCCGTTCGGACACTTCGTTTCGGCTAACGGACATGCTTACGACATCCACCTGAACACCCAAGTGGCTGTTACCAGCATCGTAGTAGCCCTGATTGCCATTGCTTTGGCAACCTGGATGTATGCACGCGACAAACAACCCGTTGCCGACATGTTGGCAAAACGCTTCGCAACCCTGCACCGTGCGGCTTACAAGCGTTTCTACATGGACGAAATCTGGTTGTTCGTAACCCATAAGATTATCTTCCGTTGCATCTCTACCCCGTTGGCTTGGTTCGACCGTCATGTCATCGACCAGTTCATGAACTTCATGGCATGGAGCACCAACGCTTCCGGAGAAGCTGCACAACCCATCCAGAATGGTAAAATCCAGAGCTACACCATGTGGTTCTTGGGCGGTATCATTGTGCTGTCAATTATACTTTTGCTCAATTAATAGGGATAACGAACGCTATGTCAAATGTCATAAAATCGCTATTAACTATTAATTGTTAACTATTAATTGAATACAAAATGAATATATTAAGTCTTTTCGTATTAGTTCCTCTGCTGATGTTGCTCGGCTTGTGGATTGCCCGCAACCTGAATCAGGTAAGAGGAGTGATGGTAGCAGGCTCCAGCGTCTTGCTGGTTCTTGCCGCATACCTCACCGTTTCTTATATCGGACTCCGCAACGGAGGCGCTACCGAAGAAATGCTTTTCACTGACAGCATCGTTTGGTATGCCCCGCTGCACATTGCTTACTCGGTAGGAGTCGACGGTATCTCTGTCGTCATGCTGCTGCTGAGTGCTATTATCGTGTTCACCGGAACGTTCGCTTCCTGGAAGCTGAAACCGCTCACCAAAGAATACTTTATGTGGTTCACCCTGCTGAGTACCGGTGTATTCGGATTCTTTATTTCTACCGACTTGTTCACCATGTTCATGTTCTACGAGGTAGCTTTGATTCCGATGTACCTCCTTATCGGTGTATGGGGAAGCGGCAGAAAAGAATATTCTGCCATGAAGCTGACCCTGATGTTGATGGGTGGCTCGGCATTCCTGCTCATCGGTATCTTGGGTATCTTCTACGGTGCCGGAGCCGAAACCATGAACGTGCTTGAAATTGCGAAGCTGAAAATCCCGACCGAATACCAGCAAATCTTCTTCCCGATGGCTTTCTTAGGATTCGGCGTATTGGGCGCATTGTTCCCCTTCCACACATGGAGCCCCGACGGTCACGCTTCGGCGCCTACTGCCGTATCTATGCTTCATGCCGGCGTATTGATGAAATTAGGAGGTTACGGATGCTTCCGCGTTGCAATGTATCTGATGCCTACCGGTGCCGCTATCTGGGGTGACTTCTTCTTGGTGTTGACTACTATCTCAGTCGTTTACGGAGCGTTCAGCGCCGTAGTTCAGACCGACTTGAAATACATCAACGCCTACTCTTCGGTAAGCCACTGCGGATTGGTGCTCTTCGCTTTGCTGATGATGACACGTGTCAGCTCTACCGGTGCTATCCTGCAAATGTTGAGCCACGGTTTGATGACCGCCCTCTTCTTTGCCCTCATCGGTATGATTTACGGACGTACGCACACCCGTGACATCCGTCAGTTGAGCGGCTTGATGAAAATCATGCCTTTCTTGGCGGTAGGTTATGTGATTGCCGGTCTTGCCAACCTCGGATTGCCGGGATTAAGTGGATTCATCGCCGAAATGACCGTATTCGTCGGCTCATTCGAACATACCGATGTATTCCACCGTGCTTGCACCATCATCGCTACAACCAGTATCGTAATTACCGCGGTCTACATCCTGCGTGTTGTCGGAAAGATATTGTATGGCACTTGCCAGAACCCCGAACACCTGAAACTGACCGACGCTACTTGGGACGAACGCCTCGCCGTTATCTGCCTCATCGCAGCCGTAGCCGGACTGGGTCTTGCTCCTTGGTGGGTCAGCGATGTTATCAATGCCAGTGTAGAACCTATTATTTCACAACTCATACATTAATCAAGACATTATGGATATAAGTGCAATATTCTCTACCATGCAAGCAGAAATCAGTTTGGCTGTCATCCTGATTATCATGTTGCTTGCCGACTTGATCCTGAAACAGCCCAACCACAAGGCGTTGCAGGGTCTGGCATGCGGGTTGTTAGTTGTGCAAATCGCGTTGAACATCGTTCCGGTGACGGGCGAAGCTTTTGGCGGTATGTTTGTCAACACCTCCATGTCGTCTATTGTCAAGACGGTGCTCACAGCCGGAACCCTGTTAGTTTTCATGCAGGCAGATTCGTGGATTAACCGTGAAGACAGCCGCCACAAGGCAGGCGAGTTCTACGTGCTCACCCTCTCTACCCTGTTGGGTATGTATTATATGGTAAGCGCGGGCAGCTTCCTCCTCTTCTATGTAGGCTTGGAACTTGCCAGCATCCCCTTGGCTTGTTTGGTTGCCTTCGACAAATACCGCCGTCAAAGCGCGGAAGCCGGAACGAAGTTCATTCTGAACGCCATGTTCTCTTCTGCCCTGATGCTCTACGGCTTGTCGCTCATCTACGGCACATGCGGAACCATGTACTTTGCCGATATGACCGCGATGCTTACCGGAACTCCCTTGCAAATCTTAGCAATGGTGCTCTTCTTTGCCGGCTTGGGCTTCAAGCTGAGCTTGGTTCCCTTCCACATGTGGACTCCCGATACCTACCAAGGCGCGCCCACTTCCATCACAGCTTATCTGTCTGTTATCTCAAAAGGTGCGGCAGCTTTCGCTTTGATGAGCATTTTGGTTAAAGCTTTTGGTCCGATGATAGAAAACTGGAGCCTGCTGATAGCTATCGTTACCGTAGTGACCATCACGCTTGCCAACATCATGGCAATCCTGCAACACGACCTGAAACGATTCATGGCTTACAGTAGTATCTCGCAAGCCGGCTACATCATGTTGGCTGTATTGGGAGCCGACGGACAAGGCATGGCATCGTTGGTATATTACGTCATTGTCTACATCGTTGCCAACCTCGCTGTATTCGGTGTCATCACCACTGTAGAGCAGCATAACAACGGACGTGTGGACCGCGAAGCTTACAACGGTTTCTACAAAACCAACCCGCACCTGAGCTTCATCATGACGCTGGCACTCTTCTCGTTGGGAGGTATTCCGCCGTTTGCCGGTTTCTTCTCGAAGTTCTTTGTGTTCGCTTCAGCGTTCCATGCAGGCCATTGGTTAGTAGTATTCTTAGCGTTGGTGAATACCATCATCTCACTCTACTACTACTTGCTGATTGTAAAAGCCATGTACATCACTCCGAACGACAACCCGCTACCTACGTTCCGCAGTTCAGGCATGACCCGTGCTTGCCTGGTCATCTGCCTGTTAGGCATCGTTCTGCTTGGTATTTGCAGCAACGTATTCAATACGCTAAGCAATGTAGCGTTATTGTAACCCTATAAGTTCAATACAAAGACACAACGATATAGAATGCTATTTTTCTGTACGTTGTGTCTTTTGTTTTATTTATTGCAAAAGAAGCCAAAGAACGCAGTGTTTATTTACAACACGACAAAAGTAAATCTAAAAGCACTTTAATCAAAATGCGTTCGGAACCATTCAAAATCTGTTCGGAATTTGTTTCATTTCATCCTTATATGAATATCTGCATTCACTAATGCAAAAATGTGGTACATTCCACTGTAGCTTATAGATATTGGGTAGTTTGAGAATATTTTGAGAAGATTCTAAAAAAATCAAGAGAATATTTTGCACATATCAAAAAAAGCACTACCTTTGCACCCGTTATCGAAAGACAACCGAAACAGAATCGGAATGTAGCGCAGTTGGTAGCGCACTACGTTCGGGACGTAGGGGTCGGGCGTTCGAGTCGCCTCATTCCGACAGAAAACCTAACCACTTAGTGGTTAGGTTTTTTTTATTTATGCATATAAACCCACACAAGCAACGGAGCAGTCGAAAAAGACTGTTGTTTGCCATTGAGCGCCTTAACTTCCAAAGCCTCAACAAAAGATTGAATTTCATTTTTTCTCATTGCACAAATAATTTTAAATTAATAATCGAGTTAATGATATACTTAAACTTTATCTCATTCATTCGCCATGCGGGAAATAACCTCACTGTTCGAACGGCTGCTTACAGACCTCGTTCTACTGTTGCCGAACGTTACCGAATACGAGACTTCGACATTCCAATATTGCTTCGAGAACGTATAATAACCGAAACCGGGCTGTTCATAATAGACATCCTTATCATTCTTTCGGAAAAATCTATGCACGCCAACCCTCAAATTAGAATGTTCGAAGCGTTTCATTAGATTAAAATCCAACGAATGACGTGCAGGTTGCGAATTTGATTCATTGATGCTACTGGTAGAGAAACCGTAACTTGCACCCAATGAAAGATTGTGTTTCTTAGACAAGGTGACATTGAAATCCATCACCCCCATCCCATGTATGGAATGCTGCCTGCTTTCCATTCCGGACAACCCGTTGATGTAGGTGACATATCCGGCATCCAACATAGCGAACAAGGTCAGGTAATTATTAAACAATGTCTTGGAACAATCAAGTATACAGTTAATGTTCCAAGACTTACCTCGGTTGACAGGCATGGTCGCCATCCACCCTTCAGAGTCAGGCAAAGACAAATCTGCCTGCAGGTCTTTTGAGTAAGAAAAGAACGTCCGCATCGAATAAGCTTGTAAAAAGGTGTAATTGATCCCCCCTCTGTAAGTTTGTGCCGATTTCAGACTGGGATTCCCCTGTCGGTAGACGGTCGCCGATGAATAGGTACGGAAAGGGTTCAAGCTGAAATATCCTGGACGGGAGATGCGCGTCGAGAAATCCAATGACAAGTAGTGTTTGGGATTAGGCTTGTACGACAAGTTAAGGCTCGGAAGCAGGTTCACCTCGTCCCTCGAAATGCGTTCGCCAGTCGTCTTCTGCTCACCGTCCGCCCCATATACATGCACGGCAAGCCCTAAAGACATATTCAGGCGTTCAGTCCATGCATGGTGCAAGGTGGTGTAGGCGGAAAAAGTATAGTCATCGAAATAAAAGCAGTTGCTTCGCCCCGTATCATTCACATAACCGCCGCCATCCGTCAAAATCCCGTACCCGTAATTATAACGGGTAGCAGACGCATAATAAGACAGTCCAGACACCAGGCGTGTAGCAGGGGCGAACACGTGGATGTAACGCAGCCATATCCCATAAGTGTCAATGTGCGTCCGGTCCTGCTGCAGGACATCCGTGTCATGAAGAAGCGTCCGGTCACCGTCCATCTTTTCATACACACTGTGCGTAAAGACCTCGGGACGAGTCATCCGATAATCTACGTCCGCAAAAAACGTACTCCCTTTGCCGTCTATCTTGAAAGTGTAATTCAGGTTGGCACTCATGTAACTAAACTTGTTCGGGTTATAAGCCTCGCTTCTTGACAAGTAGGCAGAATCCGTGCGTTGCAACGCACAGTCTCCGTAATAAGTAGAAAAATCCGTAAAGGAATTCTCCGTCCTCCTGCCTTCAACGGCAAGCTGCATGCCTACGGTATGCCGTTGGTCCAACTCGTAATCCAAGTTGAAATAGCCGGAAAAATTCGTATTGTGAGTCTTCGTATCGCTTTCAGACAGGGTCCGTCGGTCGGCATCCGTATACTGATAGTCCGTAAACTTTTCACGTTTCCAAAGATTATTGTTGATGTACACACCCGAAGATATATAGGTTTTGTTCCGCGTATAACTGATGCTGAACGTACCCCTCTGGCTGTTCACATTGCTTTGGTCATCTTGCAGGGACAAGTTAAACCGTGCTCCTTCGTCCTCCCTCCGTTTCACGACCAGATTAATGACGGCTACGTCCCCGTCCACCTTATATTCCCCCATCGGATGCGCCACCACTTCGATGCGTTCAATGTTCTCCACATGTACGTTCTTCAGGTAATCCACCATCGGAATATGGACAAGCTTGCCGTTGACCAAAAGCACGGCATTGGCATTTCCATTCTCACGCACCGAAACTTCTCCACCGGAAACAGGTACATTCAGTACAGGGATAAACTTCATGAATGTATACATGTCACTGCCTTGTGCATGAGGCGAATTGCCCAGCTTGTCTATTAATACCTTATTCCCGCTGCGCACCATCCGGGGTTTCCCATCGGCGGTAACGGTCACTTCGTCCAACGAGATGTATTCCAAGGTGACGTATAGCGGGTTCCCCTTGCACGAATCTGCGTCCAGTGCACAGGTATAAGGCTTATAACCGAACGAAGCCACATCTAAAAGGAAATGCCGCGGCACATCCGCCAGAACGAACACGCCTGCAGTATCGGTCTGCGTGGAATAAATCACCTCACGGGTATCGGGGCGCATCACGGTCACGACCGCTTCCGAAATGCCGCAACACTCCATATCACGCACGTATCCCTCCAGCAGGGTCTGAGCCGGAAGGGAAAAAGCTATCGTGAAAAAACAGCATACAAAAGTAAGGAATGCCTTCATTATCAAGATCAGGTTTAGTAATTTTTAAAATAAGCAAGCATCTCTTCCAAACCGAACTTTCGGACACAGGGACAATGCTTGGTTTCATTATCTATAAGAATAAATATATTTCACCCCAAAGTCCCATACGGTTTGCTCCCGAACCGCCTCCGGTTCCGCCGCCACTACCACCGCCGGTACTAATAGCACCTTTACAATTTCTTTGATTAGTACAATTGTAATAGTTTATACTATGTTCACAAGTCCAATTAGTACAATTGGCATTAGAAGTCCGGTTACAACTTCCCGGATTAAAAGAATCTCCACCATAGTCACATTCTTCTCCTTCTAACAAAAAAGACTGTTGTTTGCCATTGAGCGCCTTAACTTCCAAAGACTCAATAAAAGCTTGAATTTCTTTTTCTTTCATCTGTTTTTGATTTTAAAGTTAATAATTATTACAATCGGCATTAAACCATCATTTCACTGGTCTTGAGGTCCTTGATTTCACTTCTGCATTCGAACGGTCGATTACTGTCTTGGTCCGGCTGTTACCGAAAGTCACAGAAAACGAAGCATACGCCAGCCAATATTGTTTCATAAATGTATGATAACTATAGCCGGGCTGTTCATAATAAACATCCTTATCGTTTTTACGGAAAAACTTCCGAAGTCCGATGCTCAAATTGGAATGCCTGAACCGCTTCATCAGCATAAGGTCAACCATGTGACGGTCGGGCTGGGTGTTCGAATCACTCATGGCATGCGAACTATAACCGTAACCCGCTATAAAAGTCCATTGACGCTTCATCAGTGCCATAGCCCGAAAATCTGTTTCCCACGAAAAAGAATCCTGTATTCTGTCCATATAAGAAAGGTCATTCTTGAATCTCACGAAATTGCCCTCAACACTGTATGACAAGTTCAAACGGTTATGAAACAGCGTCTTGTCAATATTAAGCCCCCAGTTCACAAAACAACTACTGCCGCGGTTGACGGGCATCGTGCGGATGAATCCCTTTCCATCCGGAAGCGTCAGGAAAGCTTGGTTATCCCTCCAGCAGTCGACAGAAGCGTTCAATGAATAGTCCTTGAAAAAAGTGTAATTGATACCAGTACTATACACACGGGCAGATTTCAATTCTGGATTACCCTGACGATATGATGTGGCAGACAGATAGGTACGGAAAGGGTTCAAGTCAAAATAATTCGGACGGAAAACCATCGACATGAGATTCAACGAAAGGGCATGGTTTTCATTCGGGTCATACGCAAGGCGGAAAGCGGGCAACACGTTCACTTCATTCCGAGAGAAGCTTTCACCTGTCATTTTCTGCTCCCCTTCCGCCCCGTAAAAATGCACCGCAAGTTCCACCGACATATCTAAATGGTTGCTCCATGAATGATGCAAAGAGGCGTTAGCGGATAACGTACGGTCATCTAAATAAAAACGGTTGCTCTGCCCGAAGACATTCACATAACCACCGGCCTCCAAGGATTCATACACATAATCATACCGGGTTCCGGAAGCGTAATAAGATAATCCTGAGACCAGCCGCGTGCCAGGATTGAACACCTTAATATAACGCAGCCATACGCCATACGTGTCTATACAAGTCTTGACCTTTTGCAGATTATCCGTACGGTCCGCATTACCTCCTACATCCGTCCTATCATACACATGATGCGTATAGGCATTCGGACGAGTCATCCGATAATCGGCATCAGCATAAAACATGCTCCCTTTATCGTCTATTCTAAATGTATAGTTTAAATTGCCGCTCAGATAACTGAACTTGTCCGGAGTGTACACATTGCTTGCCGAACGGTAAGAAGAATCGGCCTGAACAGAACCGTAACCGGAATATGTAGAAAGGATGAGGCTCTCGTCATCCTGCCGATAGCCTCCGGCAGATGCCTGTACCCCCACAATATGCCGCTTGCTCGCCTCATAATCAAAATTAAAATAGCCGGAGAAATTCTGGCTTCTATTATTCATATCAGATTCTTCCAACATCCGCCTTCCGGTATCTTCATACCGGTAATCAACCTTCTTTTCAAATTTAAAATGAGAATTACCCACATTAATTCCCGAAGTAATGAATGCCTTATTCCGGGTATAACTAACACTGAACGCCCCCCCTGACTGTTCCCACCATATTGGGTGTCATTCAATGACAAGTTGCATTGGATACCTTCGTCTTCCCTTTTTTTCAAAATCAAATTAATGACTCCATCAGTCCCATTCACCTTATACTCTCCCATCGGATTTGCAACCACCTCGATACGTTCCACATTTTCCACATGTATATTCTTCAGGTAAACATCCATCGGGATATGGACAGGTTTGCCATCAACCAAAAGCACAGCATTTTTACCAGTCTCCCTTAACGTGACCTCTCCACTAAACATGGGCACATTCAGTACAGGGATAAACTTCATGAATGTATACATGTCACTGCCTTGTGCATGAGGCGAATTACCCAGCTTGTCTATTAATACCTTATTCCCGCTGCGCATCATCCGGGGTTTCCCATTGGCGGTAACAGTCACTTCGTCCAACGAGATGTATTCCAAGGTGACGTGTAGCGGGTTCCTCTTGCACGAATCTACGTCCAGCGCACGAGTATAAGGCTTATAGCCGAACGAAGCCACATCTAAAAGGAAATGCCGCGGCACATCCGCCAGAACGAACACGCCTGCCGTATCGGTCTGCGTGGAATAAATCAGCTCACGGGTATCGGGGAGCATCACGGTCACGACCGCTTCCGAAATACCGCGACACTCCATATCGTGCACGTACCCCTCCAGCCGATTCTGAGCCGGAAGGGAAAAAGCTACCGTGAAAAAACAGCATAAAAAAGTAAGGAATGTCTTCATTGTCAAGATCAGGTTTAGTAATTTTTAAAATAAGCAATCGTCTTTTTCAAACCCTCTTCAAGGGAAATACGAGGACTCCATCCGTCCAATCGGCTACAAGCCAACGTAATGTCCGGTTTGCGGCGATGCGGATCATCTACAGGCATTAGCACAGATACTGCCGGTATACGAATCATGTTATCCATTCGATTAGATTTAAAATTAATTTTTCTCTTATTTTACGAATATACACATTTTCATTGACAAAAGCAAGAGAAAACGCTTTTTTAACACAACAAATCTCTTTCTCATCTAAAATAGATAACAAATTTTGGGTCAGCGGATTTTAGAATATGAAACTGAACACCCTAAAAAAACAAAAAAGCGATAGTTCTCTTTTCTAACCACCGCTCACTTCTAAAAGAACCCCCATTAATAGGGTTCTTGCGTCTCATTTTCATCTACTTTTGTTATCCTTCTTTCTTTTTTACCTCAAAGCAATCACTAATTCCTATTAAACATTTAATTCCTGAAAACTCATCTTTTTATTTACTAATACCTAAAAACAAAAACATCTTTTAAACCTTAAACCTAATACCTCTTTACTTGCTTTGAATCTTTATTACCTTTTTCAAATTTAAGTCTAATACCTTTAGTTTCTGTATAGTGTCTAATACCTATTGTGCTTATCTTTGTACTATTGGTTTCACAACCACGATGCAAAGATATGGCTTTTTTCATTACCCGCAATAGGCAATCGGGAATTATTATAAAAAATGCTATTTTTCTTGATGTAAATCATTTCATAACCTTCAACATATACCTAAAAAAGGTACTTCACATGTATAAATAACCACTCCGTGCACGATAACGGCATTCTTTTTCATGCAAATAGTCATTTATAGCCTCTTCAACGTACTTGTTTAAAACGCAACTCTAATGAAGCGTTTTTAAGCGAAATGTTAAAGAACTAATCCTTCTTTTAGTTTTAAAATACGCTGATTACTGCTTCCACGGAATTCCAAACGTGGAGAGTAAAGCGATTGTTCAAACCGTCCGTCGACTAAAACATCCATGTAGGCGAGAATGGGACGGCGTAACGTGTCGGCAAGCAATTCTTCGTAAGTATATCCGGTATAACACCAAATATTCAGTCCGGTTTGTTCACGAAACTTTCGGATAACAGGTAAGAAGTCTTTGGGGGAAAAGAACGGATCACCTCCAGAGAAAGTGATTCCGTCTAATAGAGGATTGGCATTGATTTGGGATATGATTCTGTCAATAACCTCATCGGTCAAAGGAGAGCCGGCTAAGGGATTCCACGATTCAGGATTGTGGCATCCTTTGCATCGATGGTTACACCCGGCAAGGTAAATAGAAAACCGGATGCCTTCGCCGTCTACAATGGTTTCGGGATATGTATATAGATAATGGAGCACAGACTTTGAGAGTTAATAGTTAATAATCAATAGTTAATAGTGGCGTGCTTCCACTTTTAGCTATTAATTATTAACTATTCATTATTAACTAATTAATGGTGTTTTACTCGGTCGCGTTCTTCAGCACGTTTGGCTGAATTCCAGCTGCTTAGGTCTCCGGTAAGATATCCGGTGATGCGTCGCATGCGGAGAATGTTCTCACTATTGCATATCGGGCACTTGTCGTAAATAACACCACGATACCCGCAATTGTGGCAGGTGTCTACCGGATGATTGATAGAGCCGTAACCGATGCCCTCGTCATGCATTACTTTGACTATCTTGGCAATGGCACGCACATTCTTTTGCGCTTCGCCGTCCAGTTCTACATACGTGATGTGTCCGCCACGAGTCAAAGCGTGGAAAGGAGCTTCACACTTGATTTTGTCTACAATGCTGATAGGTTCTTTCACGTCTACATGGAATGAATTGACGTAATAATCTCGGTCGGTCACTCCCGGAATGATGCCGTATTTCTTGCGGTCGATACGGGTAAAGCGTCCCGAAAGCCCTTCTGCAGGAGTTGCCAGTACCGAATAATTCAAGCCATATTTCTGTTTCAAGTCCTCCACAACGCGATTCATTTCTTCTACTGCTTCATAAAGTGTGTCCCAGGCTTTGCGGTTATGTCCATGTCCTGCGCCATACAGAGCCATCATGGCATTGTGTCCGCCAATAAACCCAATCCCCAAAGTACCTTGTTTCAATACATCGCCTACTTCATCGTTTGGATTCAGCTTGCCTCCTCCTTTCCAGACATCGTTGCTCATCATGAATGGGAATTGGCGGGCAAGGGCGGTACGCTGATACTGATAACGGATGTATAATTGCTCTCCGATGAATTCCGACATGCGGTGTACCGATTCAAGAAACAGTGCTTTGGCACGTTGTTCAATGGTTTCTTGATTCTCGTTTCCCGTCATGCGTTCCGCTTCCCGACGTGCTTCGATTGCCAACCGAGGCAGGTTCATCGTAGTAAATGAAAGGTTTCCGCGCCCCAAACTGGTCTTTTCGCCGTTCAGGTTTTCAAATACACGGGTACGGCATCCCATGGTTGCCAGTTCATACCGGTATCGTTTTGGATCATCCTTATTCCATTTTTCGTTTTGATTAAATGGAGTGTCAAGGAACATAAAGTTGGGAAAGAGGGCTTTTGCCGTAGTGCGGCATGCTTTCAGAAACAGGTCAAAATTGGGTGTTTCAAAAGTCATTCCGCCGTTCAGAGCCGTTTCAAAGTCAGCCATAGCTTTCTGATAATCCGCTTCCGAATAAGACACTCCGTCTTTTATCTTGAATATCTGAATAGGAAATACCGGCACTTCGCCTTGTGTGCCCAATCCCTCTACCGTAGCTTTTAATAATTCTTCGATGACCATACGTCCTTCGGGAGAAGTGTCTGTTCCGTAATTGATGGAACTGAATACCACTTGGTTCCCTCCACGCGAATGCATGGTATTCAGGTTATGGATAAATCCTTCCATTGCTTGATGCGTGTCTTTGCGCACTTGTTTGCGGGCGGAATACAAGATATGTCCTAATTCATCTTCAGTCAAGAAGATGCCTTCGCATTCCAAAGCAGTCAGGAATGCGGTTTGAGTTTCTTTCTTCGGTTCAATGGAGGTGAGATGCGTATGGACGTGTGCCGACAATGCTTTTTCGTCCGTTGCATTCCCTCTCATTTCCATGTAGAATGCAATGCCCGTCACAATGGCTTTCTGATAACTTTTCAATACGCCTTTTGCCATGAAAAAGTCGAATGCGGGGATAGCCTGCCCTCCGTGTTGCTCATTTTGGTTGGTTTGGAAAATAATAGTAGCCAATGTAGCATAGCTTTGGATAGACTGAGGCGTGCGGATGCTTCCGTTTTTGGTATGGAAACCCCGTTCGAATAAATCGTCCAAATCATATTGGATACATGTCGTTGTCTTGGTCGGATAGTAGTCCAAGTCATGGATATGGATATCCCCCATGCGGTGCGCTTCGGCATATTGCTTGGGCAAGAGGTATTTATAAGTATAGTCCTTGGTCACTTCCGAGGCAAAGGTCATCATTTGTCCCGCAGGCGTATGGCTCGACATATTGGCATTGCTCAGATTTACATCGTTCTTGTCTATCGCCACAATGCCGTCCATAATGTGTTTCATTTGCGTCTTGCGTTCGCGTTCGGTATTCCGCCATTGGCGGTAGATGATATACTTTTTCGCCACTTCGGGCTGTACTTTCATCAGTTCATTTTCTACAAGGTCTTGAATCTCTTCTACTCCTAAGGTCGGATGTTCGAAATGGGCAATGACCCGCTGGGTAATTTCATCGATAAGCCGTTCTTGATTCTCCAATCCGGTAGCTTGAAAGGCTTTCCCGATGGCGTTTGAGATTTTGGATGCCGAAAAGTTTTCCCGCTTTCCGTCCCGTTTGATAATGCAAATGTCTGCTACGTTCATAGATGTTGCTTTTAGAGTTGAACAAACAGTTGCAAAGGTAGTAATTCGGATGATATTTCAAAACTTCACATTCTTATTCTTGTCTAAATTGGACAACTTTTAAAAATAAAAATGGCGTTATAGATATGTATAACGCCATTTTATGGATAACTTAATTTATAATCGGTTTCTTGTATTTGAAATCTCAAGAATGTTTATACTAAGGAAGGCTTACCGGCTCAAGCCCCATTTCTTTTGCCTTTTCCAGCATAAATTGGAAGGCGGCATCGTGTTCGTTGGGGATAGCGCCGTCTAAGATAGCGTCTTTAATGGCACTTTTCAAATCGCCTATTTCACGGCATGGATGCAAATTGAAGACACGCATGATTTCTTCTCCGTCTACCGGAGGCTGGAAATTACGGATGCGGTCTTTCTCTTCCAAGTCTTTCAGTTTTTGGCGTACCAATTTGAAATTATCCAAGAAGCGTTGCTTGCGGGCTTCGTTCTTCGATGTAATATCCGCTTCGCAAAGTGCCATTAAGTCGTCAATATCGTCTCCGGCTTCGAAAAGCAAGCGGCGTACAGCTGAATCGGTCACCTCGTCATCGGCAATGACGATAGGGCGCATGTGCAGCCCTACTAACTTTTGGACGTATTTCATTTTTTCGTTCATCGGCAACTTCATGCGGCGGAAGATTTCGGGCACCATCTTTTCACCTATATAATTGTGGTTATGGAATGTCCATCCAAGGCGTGGGTCCCAGCGTTTGGTGCGGGGTTTGCCTATGTCGTGGAGGAGAGTCGCCCAGCGTAGCCAAAGGTTGTCTGATACTTTCGCGATGTTGTCCACCACTTCTAATGTGTGATAAAAATTGTCTTTATGTCCGCGTCCGTTGCGCACCTCTACGCCTTGCAGGGCGGTCAGTTCGGGGAATATCAGTTCCAATAATCCGCATCGGTCAAGGTCGACAAAGCCTTTTGAAGGTATGGGAGAGAGCAGGATTTTGTTTAATTCATCCTTGATACGCTCGTACGAAATGATTTTAATCCGTTCCCGATTCCGTTCCAACGCATTGAACGTTTCTTCTTCGATGTAAAAATTCAGTTGCGTGGCAAAACGGATGCACCGCATCATGCGCAACGGGTCATCGCTGAACGTGATGTCAGGGTCGAGCGGCGTGCGGATAATGCCCTGCTTCAAGTCTTCCAGTCCGCCAAACGGGTCTACCAATTCGCCGAACCGGGCTTTGTTCATGCAGACCGCCAAAGCGTTGATAGTAAAATCTCGCCGGTTTTGGTCGTCTTCCAAAGTCCCGTCTTCTACAATAGGCTTACGGCTGTCGTGGCTATACGATTCTTTCCGTGCTCCGACAAATTCCACTTCGGTATCAAAGAATTTCACTTGTGCGGTACCGAAGTTATGGAATACCGAGACGTGTGCTTTCGGTCCTAAGCGTTTTCCCAAGGCTTCTGCCGTCCGGATGCCGCTTCCTACTACGACCACATCAATGTCTTTCGAAGGGCGGTTCAAGAATATATCGCGCACGTATCCTCCTACAACATAGCACTCCAGCCCTAATGTGTCGGCGGTTTCGGATATTAAACTGAATATTTTATCGGTAAAATGTTCCTTTAAATTCATTCGTTATGGGTTTTCATTTGAAAATAGCGTGCAAAATTACAAAAAAAGAGAAAGCTTTGCAGGAATAAACCGATTAAATTGTATTTTTGTTTCGTGAAAGTCGAAAAAACATACGCATTATGAAAAAGATGATATTGGCAGCCTTGTGCCTCACGACACTTTTTTCGGGCTGCAACGGAGATTCAAAAAAAGCCGGCGCATTGTTCCAGCAGGCAGAACAAGCATACGCTTCAGGCAATTACAGCTTGGCTAAGTTGCAGATAGACAGCATCCGCACCCTCTACCCTAAAGCGGTAGAAGTCCGCAAGGCAGCTATCCGCCTGATGCAGAACATTGATATACAGGAACAACAAAAAACACTTGCTTATCTGGACAGCATGATGCAGGTAAAACAAGCGGCTCTTGATTCGATAAAAGGCGCTTATGTATTGGAGAAAGACACTGCCTATCAGGAGATAGGAAATTATTTCTATCCCACACAAACGGTAGAGAAGAACATCGGGCGTTCGTTCCTTCGGGCACAGGTGAACGAGCTGGGCGAAATGTCGCTTACATCCATTTATTGTGCGGGAGGGAATATCCATCATACGGCGGTGAAAGTCAGTGTGGACGGAAATACATTTGCTCAGACCCAGCCTTCTTCGGACAGTTATGAGACAACTGATTTAGGACGTCCCATTGAAAAAGCTGATTACCGGGTAGGGAAAGACGACGGGGGAGTGGCGGCGTTTATCGTTGCCAACCGAGACAAACGCACATTCCGTCTAGAATTTATTGGAGACCGGAACTACCGGACTACGATGCGGAGGGACGATGTAAAAGCCATTGCCGCAATCAGCGACTTGGCGCGAATCCTCTCAGCTATGGAAGAAATCCGCAAAGAACAAAATGAAGCAAACCTGAAACTGAAATTCGTTACACGAAAAATAGAAGAAGCCGAACAAGCCGAAAGATAAATACCTTCTTTGACGCACCTAAGTCCGTTTGTTGTTTCACTAGGCTGGGATTGGCATCGAAGCCTAATGAAACAGCGAACGAAGCAGGGTTCGTTAAAAGACATACCTAAAATGGTTTTTACCTGTTTGTCCGCTTCACAATAAAGATACTGGCTTCATAAAGCAAAAACATCGGGGCAGAAACCAGCAACAGAGTTATGGCATCGGAAGTCGGCGTAATAATAGCCGCAATGATAAGTGTAACGATTAATGCATGTTTACGATAAGTACGCATAAAACTGGAAGTCAGGAAGCCTAATTTAGCAAAAAGCCAAGCAAGAACAGGTATTTCGAACATAATCCCCAACATAATGCTCAACATTACCAAAGTCTCAATATAAGAGCTTAACAAAATGGCATTCTCCACCTCTGCACTCACTTGATAAAGAGCCAGAAAGCGGAAAGTGAAAGGGAATATCAGAAAATAACTGAACAACACGCCGATGAGGAACAAGACATATCCCCACACTACCACCCGCAAGGAATAGTGCTTTTCGTTCGCATAAAGGGCAGGCGAAACGAAACGAAACAATTGATATATTATATAAGGAGAAGCCAAAATAATCCCCGCATAAAACGATACGCTCATGTGGGTAAGAAACTGACCTGACAATTTGGTATTAATCAGTTGCACATGAAAATCGGACACGCTTGCTCCCGAAAGGTGCAACGCCTCCCCTATCCAATCGAAAAGACGGTAAACCGGGAAGTCATTTTCTTTCGGTGCTAGGACAATGCCGAACAATTCCTCCTTGAAACAAAAAGCAAGAAGCATAAATGCCACTACCACGCCGATGATGCGGAAAAGCACTTTACGCAATTCATCCACGTGGTCCCAAAAAGTCATATTCGACGGATCATTAGACTCCACGGCATCCGTCCTCCTCGCTATTTCTCTTTAGACTGGCTGGAATCATCTTTCTTTGCATCGGCTTTCAAGTCATCTTCTACTCCGTTTACACCGTCCTTGAAGCTCTTCACGCCCTTGCCCAGCCCTTTCATCAGTTCGGGTATCTTCTTTCCTCCGAACAACAGCAAGAAAATCAAGGCTATAACCAGAATCTCCTGCATACCAAATCCCATAAATAAAAGTATTGCGCTCATGTAGTTTACCTTAAAGATATTTACGGAGCAAAAATAGAAAATAAAATCGGCTTGTGCAACCCGCACCTGATTAACAAAAACAAAAAAAGCTGCCTCTCCACCTCGGAGAAGCAGCTTCACATTTATAGTTATAGGTGTATAAAGTCTTTATTATTTCTAACAAATCCGACTTATTGAGCCAACTTGCCGTCTGAACCCAATACGTTGAGGATTTTGTGCTTGTACATCTTTTCCATTTCGTCACGAGCCGGACCCAAATATTTACGCGGGTCGAATTCAGCAGGCTTTTCAGCCAATACCTTACGGATAGCAGCTGTCATAGCCAAACGAGAGTCAGAGTCGATGTTAATCTTGCATACAGCAGACTTAGCGGCTTTACGCAATTCGTCTTCTGGAATACCGATAGCAGCTTCCAACTTGCCACCATATTGGTTGATCATATCTACATATTCCTGAGGAACTGAAGAAGAACCGTGCAATACGATAGGGAATCCCGGAAGTTTTTCCATTACACCATCCAATACATCGAATGCCAAAGGAGGAGGAACCAAACGACCTGTCTTCGGGTCAACATGGCATTGTTCGGGTTTGAACTTGTAAGCACCGTGAGAAGTACCGATAGAGATAGCCAAAGAATCGCATCCTGTACGGGTAGCAAAGTCGATAACTTCTTCAGGGTTAGTATAAGTATGGTGTTCTGCACACACTTCGTCTTCTACACCTGCCAATACACCCAATTCGCCTTCTACGGTTACATCGTATTGATGAGCGTATTCAACGACTTTCTTAGTCAAAGCTACATTTTCTTCATAAGGAAGGTGAGAACCATCAATCATTACTGAAGAGAAGCCCAGGTCTACGCAAGATTTGCAGAGTTCGAATGAATCTCCATGGTCAAGGTGAAGCACGATTTCAGGATGTTCGCAACCCAATTCTTTAGCGTATGCTACAGCACCTTCTGCCATATAACGCAACAAAGTTTGGTTAGCGTAATTACGTGCACCTTTAGATACCTGCAGGATAACCGGAGATTTAGTTTCTACAGAAGCCTTGATGATAGCTTGCAACTGTTCCATATTGTTGAAGTTGAAAGCCGGGATAGCGTATCCACCTTTAATTGCTCTGGCAAACATATCTCTGGTGTTTACCAAGCCTAAATCTTTGTAATTAACCATTGTTGTAAATTTTATAATTGTTAGTGAATTAATTTCCACTGCAAATTTAAAAATAAAAGCGACAATATCACATTTTCTACCCTAAAAAATAAAGACTGTATTAAGGTGTTTTATTAAAACCGGCGTAATTTCTTAAAGAAAAGGTAAGGATGCAAAGTGCAGGTTGCAATTAACAGATTTCATAGCAAAACCTGTAAAAAGACCAACGAGAACCGCAACAAGAAAAAAATCAGCCAAAACATTTTCTATTTCAAAGAAATGCTGTATCTTTGCAAGCCGAAACAAATCCATTGCACAATGGCATCCGTATTGGATGTCGGAAGTTACCCAAAATAGTTGTAAAATAAATAATAACAATAAAGTATATACTGAAATGAAAAAAGGCATTCATCCAGAGAACTACCGTCCGGTAGTATTTAAAGACATGTCAAATGGCGACATGTTCTTGTCTCGTTCTACTTGTGCAACAAAAGACACAATCGAATTTGAAGGCGAAACTTATCCGCTGGTTAAGTTGGAAATCTCTAACACCTCTCACCCGTTCTATACCGGTAAGTCTAAATTGGTAGACACCGCAGGACGTGTAGATAAGTTCATGAGCCGTTACAACCGCATCAAGAAATAAAATTTCGTATTTTTGTTCCATAACGAAACCGGGCATCTTCTTTTTCAGGAAATGCCCGGTTTCGTTTTTACCTCTTATTTATCCATTGTCTTTTTCACGAATCTCCACGCGGCGGATTTTCCCGCTAATGGTCTTCGGCAATTCTTCGACAAACTCTATCACGCGCGGATATTTATAAGGAGCGGTCACACGCTTTACGTGGTCTTGCAGTTCTTTAATCAAATCGGGACCGGCTTTTGCCTTATAGTCTTTCGCCAATACAATAGTAGCTTTCACCACTTGCCCGCGAATCTCATCGGGCACACCGGTTATGGCGCATTCTACTACTGCCGGATGAGTCATCAGGGCGCTTTCTACTTCGAACGGACCGATACGGTATCCTGAACTCTTGATGACATCATCGGCACGCCCTACGAACCAATAATATCCGTCTTCATCGCGCCAAGCCACATCACCGGTATAATATACCCCATCGTGCCAAGCCTCGCGAGTCAATTCGGGAGCACGGTAATACTCTTTAAATAAGCCCAACGGTTTGCCTTTATCGGTACGTATCACGATTTGCCCTTGTTCACCGTCCTCAGCAGAACGTCCGTCGGGTTTCAACAAGTCGATAGAATACTGAGGATTAGGCACACCCATGCTTCCAGGTTTGGGTTCCATCCACGGGAAAGTGGCAAGTGTCAGAGTTGTTTCGGTTTGTCCGAAGCCTTCCATAAGACGGATGCCCGTTATTTTCAGGAATGTCTCGTACACCGAATAGTTCAACGCTTCACCTGCCGTAGTGCAATATTCCAATGAAGAAAGATCGTACTTGCTCAGGTCTTCACGGATGAGAAAACGGTAAATGGTAGGAGGCGCACAAAGCGATGTGATACGGTAATCGTGTATCTTCTTCAAAATATCGGAAGGCGTGAACTTTTCGTGGTCATAGACGAAAATGTTTGCTCCGGCTATCATCTGTCCGTAAAGTTTTCCCCATACGGCTTTTCCCCAACCCGTATCGGCTATGGTAAAATGCAGACTTCCTTCGTGTAGGTTATGCCAATAGCAAGCGGTGGTGATATGCCCTAACGGATAAGTGAAATCATGTGCCACCATTTTCGGCTCGCCGGTTGTACCCGAAGTGAAATACATCAACATGATGTCATCGTTGGTGTTTGCATTTGCAGGGCGCACAAAAGGAGCCGCACTTTCCATTCCTTTGTGGAAATCTTCGAATCCTTCGGGATATTCCGGACCTACGCTCAATAACTTCTCCACACTGGGACATTGGGGCATCGCATCCACAATATGCTGGAGGATAACGCCTTCGCCTGCCGCGATTATCATTTTTATCGTAGCCGCTTCACAACGATAAATAATATCTTTTTTGGTAAGCAAATGAGTGGCAGGAATCGCTACGGCGCCGATTTTATGCAAGGCGATAATCGAGAACCAAAATTCATAACGGCGTTTCAATATCAGCATTACCTTATCGCCCTTGCCTATCCCCAAGCTTTGGAAATAAGAAGCGGTCATATCGGTGTATTTCTTCAAGTCGGCGTAGGTAAACTGAATGCACTCGCCTTTATCATTGGTCCAAAGCAGGGCTTTCTTGTCGGGGCACTCGGCTGCCCAAGCATCCACCACATCATATCCGAAATTAAAGTTTTCGGGAACTTTTACCTTAAAGTTCTTTATGAAATCCTCCTGAGAGGAAAATTGGGTTTGTTCTACAAATCTTTCTAACATATTCTATCTGTATTAATTAAGCTCACCACAGATTACACAAATTATATCAATTAATAAATCTGTGTAATCTGTGGTGAAAACAATTATTGCATCACCACCGCAAGGAATTTTACGGTTTTTCCGTCAAGCGCCAACATGCCATGTGGTTTGCTTGAATCGAAATACAAGCTGTCTCCCGGATTCAATATCAACTCTTTTCCGTTGATATTCAACAACAGGCGTCCTTCTATCACTAAGTTGAACTCTTGTCCTTCGTGTGTATTGAAATATACGGCAGTGCCTTCGGGTTTCGGCTCTACTGTTACGATAAACGGGTCGGCTATCCTATCCTTGAATCCAGAAGCAAGTGATTCGTATTTATAAGCCTTAGTACGCTCTACCGAAACACCCGTTCCCTTACGGGTAAGGAAATACGATTTCATTTTCGGCTCTTCGCCGAACATCAGTTCATCCAATGTAATGCCATACTTATGAGCTATGCGTTGCAAAAGGCTGACTGAAAGGTCACTTTCCCCCGATTCAAGAGCACGGTACTCATCTACCGTCAACTTACAATCCGATGCGACCTCTTCTACGCTTAAATCCAGTGCGTCGCGCAATCCCCGCAAACGCTCGGCAATTTGTTTTATCTGTTCATCCATAGTCGTTATTTCTGTTAGTTCACGCCAAAATTACGAAAGATTTTGATACAAAAAGGAAGAAAATCCAAAAAAGTTGTGCTTTGAGCAAAAAGGAAAATAAAAACAGGCACGGATAAACGCTTTTTCAGCCTCATCCATGCCTGTTATTCAGACTTTATTTAACTGCACTCTATTAATCTTCCCTCCATATTATCTTACCTGCGGCACTGATATATACGTCCCAATCATCTCCTCGTGTTTCTACTTCCACTTCATAGAACGTGCCTTCGGGAGTCTCTACACATTCGCAATCGTCATTTCCCCAGTAAGCGTCTTCGCCAAACTCTGCTTTCAATGCCGTTTTCACCGCATCGGGCAGTTCATTCGGATATACATCATACGTCGTGCGCAACCATTCTTCGTTGAAATTGAAGACTACGTCTTTTTCACGTCCGTCGTGTATGATTTCCACTTCAATGTGTCCGTCATCGTAATCACGTTCTTTTACATACGCATCCGGATAGTTTTTCTGAAGGAAAGATTCGATGCCCGAAGTCACTTGTACGCCTCCGCCCGAAGGTACATCAACATCTGTAGAAGGACGCCCAATTTCCTCGCCTTGCTCGTTCAGATAAATCTTCTTTTCATAATCTCCGCGCTCTATTTCTACACAATAATAGCTATCGGTTGCGGTTTCGTAGTGGTCTACATCATCTATATGATAATTCGAATAATTGGTTTCTACAAATGTCCGAACGATTTCAGGGATGTTATAACGCTCGTATTCCGTCTTGGTGCTGACCCATGTCGAAGAAGAGTCAAACCAGATTTCATGCTTCATACCGTTCTGTATGATTTCGATTTCCGTCCCGTTACGTTCTACGTCCACATCTACAATCCGTGCGCCTGGGAAGTTTTGTTCAATCCAATCGCTTGCGCTTGCCACCGGACTTTGAGGCAGATAATTGGAATAATCATTTCCTTTACCGTCACTATCCACATATTCATTGACCAATATTCCTTCCTCGGTGTAATAAAGGTCTACTTCCACACCTCCGTTCTTCATTTCTATCACGTAGAGCTTTTCAGAACCATTCCGGTCTAATACATCTACTTCACGGTCCGGAGTCCAATCGGCATACGCACTTTCCTTAATTGCGTCTTGTATAGCCTGAGGCAATGCAGAATAAGGGATTTCTGTTTCTGTCATTCCCCAGCGGGCATCATCCAATGCATACCACGCCGTAGTTTCCCCACTCTCGCCTGTAAATTCAGCTACCGCATATCCGTCTTTCACCGACCATTCGGCGCGTGTCTGCCCATATTGGCTTTGGAAAGCATCGAGGACGGCTTGCGGAACAGCACCATTACCTCCATTAGGTCCGTCATTGTCATCACTACACGACACAAAGAAAAGCATCCCGCTAATCAAAAGTGTCCAAAATGGCAAATACTTTTTCATACTTCTTCTTGCTTTAAATATTTGTTTGATGCGAAGATGGGGAAAGATTCTGAAAAGATTCTGAAATGTATTTGAATTAATCAAACGCAGAGACGCAAAAACGCCAAGTTCCTAATTTAAGAGAGCAAAAAACACAGAAACATCAATAAGGCTCAGTGACCTTTGCATTCTTAAAAAATAATTCTTTGCGCTTTTGCGTCTCTGCGTTCAATTAAATTCAATCCAAATACAAGTAATCGTAATGCACCAAGGGACGTTGGCCGTGTTCGCCCAACATCTTGCGGGCTTCTTCCGAACTTACTCCGATGCGCCCTACGCCGATTTGATTTCCTTCGGCATCCATAATCCGCACAATGTCATCTTTCTCGAAATCCCCTTCAATGCGCGTCACGCCTACGGGCAAGATGCTGACCGCTTTCTTACCCTTCACCGCTTTTACCGCTTGGGCATTCAGATGCAGTTCTCCTTTAGCGAACCCTTCGCTATGGGCTATCCATTTCTTCACACTCGATACGGCTTCCGGTGCGGGCACAAACCGTGTGCAGACCGTATCGGCGGGATGTTCCAACAAATCAATCAAGATATTATCCCGTTTCCCGTTGGCAATAATCACCGTAATACCTTCGTCTGCCACTTTACGGGCGATTGTGGTCTTGGTAAGCATTCCTCCTCTTCCAAAACCTGACTTCTCGGTTTGGATATAGTCGGAAAGGTCTTTCCCTTGCTCTACCTCCCGTATCACCGAAGTGCCCGGCTCGGAAGGCGAGCCGTTATAAATCCCGTCGATGTTGCTCAGGATAATCAAAGCCTGTGCGTCGAGCATCGAAGCCACTAATCCCGAAAGCTCATCGTTATCGGTAAACATCAATTCGGTGACTGATATGGTGTCGTTTTCATTCACTATCGGAATTACTCCGTTCGCTAACATCACCTCCATGCAATGCCGCTGGTTGAGGTAATGGCGGCGCGTGCCGAAACTTTCTTTAGTGGTCAGCACTTGCCCTACGGCTATCCCATGTTCGCGGAACAATTCATAATAACGGTTTATCAGTTTGGCTTGCCCTACGGCTGAATACAACTGGCGTTGGTCTACGCTATCCAACTTGCGCGATACTTTTATCTCGCTACGTCCCGAAGCGACCGCTCCCGAAGAAACTAATACCACTTCTATTCCAGCTTTATGCAATTCTGCTACTTGGTCGACCAATGCCGACATGCGGGTCACGTCCAATGTCCCGTCCTTCCTCGCCAGCACATTGCTTCCTATCTTTACCGTTATCCGGCTATATGGATATTTCATTGTTTTACTCCTTTATATAATATATTGCGTTTAATTAAACTCACGATTCTGCTCTTGCTTTTTCACCTTATTATAGATTACAATGCCTCTTCGTTGGATATGATCTATTAAGTCTTTATTGTTCAATGAATGGAACAATGAGAGGTCAAATTGATATGGCAACAATAAATCATCCACTTCCATATAAATTTGATTTAAATCCTTTCGAGATAAATCAGCCCCTACTAACGTAATGTCAACGTCTGAAAAGGGCTTGAAAGTATCTTTTGCACGTGATCCGTAAAGAATCGCTTGCTCTATCCGTTCATTGCTTGCGAACAAAGCAAGCAACTTATTCCACTCCCTATCTGTTAATCCGTAAGCCATAAAGCAATCTTTTGATTTAAATGCTATTCTGCCATAAGTTGTAACATTGTACTCTCTAATTGAACAAATAACGGGTAATATACATTTACCACGGCTTCATAAATAGCTTCCGCCGTCTCATCATCGTAATTGTGCGAAGTTAAATTACGGTCCGCTATAGATTCCATCCAACGCTTATCCGTTATAATTCCCATTTCGAAAGCTTTACGGAAAGCATCACGCGAACCCCGAATGTCTGTATAGCCTTGATATTCGGCGTAGTCTTTCATTACTTTCCAAGCCAATTCGTGAGTGTATTCAAAGCGTTGTATCAGTCCTTCTTTAAGCAAGTCTTCTACAGCCTCGTCTTCATTCACCCGTTGCGACACAATTTCTACAGCCTGCCCTAATAAGCGCAATGCCTTACGATAATTATCGAAACGTTGCATCCAACGTATGTCTTTGTTTTCCGTCATAGCTATTGTTATTAAAAACTACTCTTGCAACAAATGTACGGAATTTCTTTGGAATAACCTCACGAAAGAAGAGGATTTGGCAATATATGCAGGAGACGTTTCCTTGTGCAACCGTATGCTCGCTTTGTTTCAACTATATGAAACTGGCGTTTCAACTGGATGAAACAAGAGTTTCATATAGTTGGAACTAACTGAAACTATGGTAGGCTTTCGTGATACGACTATATGGCTTGACTTTTTCGATTAGATTCTTCGTCCGTATTGACCGAATATCCGAGAAAAAGCAGTAAGTTTGCAAGCAAAAACACTATGGGCAGAAATTTATCTACGAAAAAACGTATAAATATCGGACAAGCCTTCGGGTTGTTCTTCTTATTATTCTTGAGTTATTACGAGTTGACTCCTTTATCGGAATCGGATACGTTTTTCTTCCCTTCGCTTTTCCTGTTCAGCCTGTTCTATATCGAGCATCACCGGCGCATGCTTCCCCTTGCATGGCATAATGCCCTGATGAATTGGCTTCATCCGATTGTAGTAAGAATCCGTGCTTTTCATATCTGGCAAATACGGGGCATCGTGCCTCCGGTACTTAATGATAAGCCTTGCACGTGTAAGAATTGCAGAGAGACATTCACCGGAAATTTCTGTCCCCGATGCGGACAAAGCCGATACACTCCACGCTATGTATTGAAAGGCATCGTAGGGAATGTACTCCGGACCATTTTCCGGGTTGACGGGAAATTCGCCCATACGCTTTTAGAATTGCTGTACCGCCCCGGACACATGATGCGCGACTTTATCCAGGGAAGACGTATCAATTACACCCTTCCTTTGGCTATGGTATTTCTAATGACCGCATTCTATATGTTGACCGCCCAATTGATTGTGCCCGAAATACGGGAGAAGAAAGAAGAAGAAACTTCGAAACCAAACGAAATGCCTCTGACAAAAACAGAAGGGTTGCAACAAACTATCCTCCGGTTAGAACAGGAAAAAGCCGAAACTGATGACCCCATCGAACAAAAGAGTTTAGGGATTACAATTCGGAGTATGGAAAAAGCACTTGCTGAAGTCCAACGTCAAGATTCCATAGCGGGAACACCCCAATCGGATAACGAACTCGATGATATACTCTCTATTCCTTTTTTAAAGAAAGCGGAAGCGGCTATCGAAAGCATTCCTTTCCTTTCGAATGTATGGAGCCTGATGCGGAAATGGGGACACGGGAATAAGGCATTTCATATCCTCCTGACCTTGCCCTTGCTTGCCATTGCTACCCGCTGGGCGTTTTATCGGAGAAAGAAACCCGACACATTCAATCTAATGGAGCACATCTTCATTCAAGCCTACATTGCTACGCAGATTTTACTGATAAGCACCCTTGTCGTACCCTTTAATGGAACAGCACATGTAGATGACCTCTACGAAGTTCCTTTTTGGTTCATCTTCCTCTTGTTTTGCTGGGACTACCGCCAACTTTATCTTTGCACATGGTGGAGAAGTTTCTGGAAAACATTGTTAATGTTCATCTATTGCTTACTGATTATCATTGTTCTTGCTACAGTAGGAGTATTGTTGCTTTGCCTGGCGGAGGGAACTACAAACCTCAGCTTGTAAATCTCGGCGGAAATGTGTACATTTGCGCCTGAAAATACAAATCTAATTATGGTTAAAGCTATCTTTTTCGATATTGACGGAACATTGGTTTCCTTCAAGACACATACGATTCCCGAATCTACCCGTAAGGCACTTGCAGCACTTCGCGAGAAGGGCATTAAAGTATTCATTTCCACCGGACGCCCCAAAGTGTTGATGATGAAAGCGGTGGGCGATTTGCCTTTCGATGGTTATATCACCTTGAACGGTTCATATTGCTTTACCGCCGACGATATAGACATCTATAAAGGACGTATTCCGGAAGAAGATATCGAACGGTTAATCCAGTACCATAAACAACGTCCGGACATACCTTTCGTCTTTGTGCATGACGATACGTGGTTCATTACAGGTGTAAATGAAGCAGTACAACAAGTGGCAGACCTGATAAAAATAACCGTTCCTCCCGTTTGCCCCATTGAGGAAGCGCGGGGTAAGGAAATCATGCAAATCATGGGGTATTTCAAGCAAGACGAAGATTTGGAAGTATTTTCACACGTATTGAAACATTGCGAACCGATGCGCTGGTATCCGCTCTTTGCCGACATTATCGCACGGGGGAATAGCAAAAGCCACGGCATTGATAAAGTCATTGAGTATTACGGCATCGACCTAAAAGACACCATGGCATTCGGTGACGGGGGAAATGATATCCCCATGCTTCGCCATGCAGGAATCGGTGTAGCCATGGGAAATGCCGCACCAGAAGTGCAGAATGCCGCCAATTATATAACCACTTCGGTAGACGAAGACGGCATTCTGAATGCATTGAAGCATTTCGGTATTTTATAACTTATTTCCAATCTGCCTTCCGCTTCTTGCAGGTAGCGATAAGGAAGATTCCTAACAAGATTAACGGAATGCTTAGCAACTGCCCGATATTCAGCGTCATGCCCACTTCTTCAGCCACTTGCGGATTCTTCATAAACTCCAGCCCGAAGCGTGAGCCGAAGAATATTAACAGAGATACGCCAGTTATTAGCCCTACGTATTTCTGCAATTGATACTTGTGATACATTACCCACGAAACAATGAGTGCCACGAAGCAATAGAGCATTTCGTAAATCTGCGTAGGATGGCAAGCCTGAGCCGCTCCGTCTTGGTTATACAATTCTTGCCATTCGCGCGAGCGGACAAATTCGAATCCCCAAGGTAAGGTGGTAGGATAGCCGAATATTTCCGAATTCATCAGGTTGCCGAAGCGGATGCACATACATACCACCGCCACGGCAGGTATCATGCGGTCGAAAAGCCACCATACGCTTTTCTTCGTTACTTTCTTGGAATACCAAACCAAAGCCAATATCAATAAGAACACACCACCATGGCTGGCAAGCCCGCCTTTCCATATTTTCAGGATTTCTATGGGATGCGCCCCGTAATAATCCCATTCGTAAAACAAGCAATGTCCCAAACGGGCACCGATCACGCTACTCACGATGCAATACACAAAGAGCTTGTCTACCCAAGTGTCGGGATGTCCTTCTTTCTTAAACAGGCGCGCCATGATTTCATACGCCAAGATAAAGCCCAATCCCCACATCAATCCATACCAACGGAGTTCTATCGAACCTATACGCACCAAGACGGGATCAACGTCCCATACGATACTTGCCAAATTCATGCTTTTCTTCTTTTTTGATTGTTTCTGGATGCAAAGGAACAAAAAAGCCGTTATTCTACGGGCAGAAGTATTGTTAAAATTTCCCATAGTCAAATTATTTTGGCTTCTTCATATTTTATATGTATATTTGCATATAAACTCCTAAACAGACCCAGCCATGAAATATCCGATAGGTATACAAAGCTTTGCGCAAATCAGGGAAGACGGTTACGTGTATGTAGACAAGACCGCATTAATTTACAACTTAGTCACAACCGGAAAGATTTACTTCCTCAGCCGCCCACGCAGATTCGGGAAAAGTTTGTTAGTGTCTACTCTAAAGAATTATTTCTTAGGTAAGAAAGAATTGTTCAAAGGACTTGCCATTGAAGGACTGGAAACGGAATGGACGGAATATCCTGTGTTTCATATCGATTTCAATGGAAGCAATTTTACCGTGCCCGGCACATTAGAAGAAATATTAGAAGGAACAATAAAAGGCTGGGAGCGCGAATATGGGAAAAGCCAAGACTATACGGATATAGGAAAACGCTTTGCATACGTCCTCAAGCAAGCCCATGAACAATCGGGCAAGCGTTGCGTAGTGCTGATTGACGAATACGACAAACCGATATTGGACGTACTTGATACGGGCATCAAAGATGAAAGGCAAGAACAGTTGTTAGAAGACCGGAACCGGGAGGTGCTGAAAGGGTTCTATTCCGTATTCAAGGCAGCGGATGATGATTTGCAGTTCGTACTACTTACAGGAGTCACCAAATTCTCGCAAGTAAGCGTATTCAGCGGATTTAACCAACCCGCAGACATTAGCATGGATAGCCGTTATGAAGCCTTGTGCGGAGTGACTCAAGCCGAGCTTGAGCATTATTTTTCCGAAAGCATTCAGGAAATGGCGGAGAAGGAAGGCATTACCGCAGACGAAATGATGAATGGACTCAAGCTTCAATATGACGGATATCATTTCGGCGAAAAGATGACGGATGTCTACAATCCGTTCAGCCTGCTCAATGCCTTTGCCTCGCAATCTATCCGAGACTATTGGTTCCGTAGCGGTACGCCTTCTTACCTAATCCGTCTGCTTGCACATACAGACGAGAACTTAGACGAGTTGACCGGAAAGTATTACGACCCGCAGGAGTTCGTCGACTACAAAGCCAGCGTAGAGAAACCCTTGCCCATGATTTACCAAAGCGGGTATCTTACTATCAAAGACTACAAGCCCAGACGCGGCACTTTCCTGCTTGACTTCCCGAACAACGAAGTGAAGAAAGGCTTTGTCTCGTTAGTCGCTTCCGATTACCTCAAGCCCAAAAGGGAAAGCGTAAACAGTTGGATACAAGATGTAATCGATGCCTTGGAAGATGGGGAGACCGAAAAGCTGCACAAGCTCTTCACCTCTTTCCTTGCAGACATTCCTTACACCATGCGGCGCAAAGAAGACGAACGGGAAAGGGAACGCTATTTCCACTATACCTTCTACCTGATATTCCGTTTGATTAGTGTTTATACGGTCTATACCGAGAAAGAGCAGAGCGAAGGAAGGGTGGACTGCATCGTAGAGACACCGGACTACATCTATATCTTCGAGTTCAAGTTAGACGGTACGGCAGACGAAGCCCTCCGACAAATTGAAGAAAAAGGATATGCGAGACCCTACGAGTCTGATGGACGAACCTTATACAAAATAGGGGTCAGCTTTTCTTCGCAGACGGGAACTATTGACGGTTGGAAGATGCAAGGCTAATCTTCCAGCCGGAATTCCGCCATCAATAAGACTTTTTCACGGTTTCCTCCAATCCGTACATCTTTAAAGATACGGTATCGACCGGGCTGATTCGGATGTATGTCAGAATAAAGGCTGGCGCTAAACATCCCTTCTTCTCCTGGGGATAACATATAACCGATGTCAATTACATTGTCATTGATAGGTACATAAAACCATTGTCCGTCCCGCTCGTATGCCAACGAATACCCTTCACCGTATAATATCGATGCTGCGGAAGTCCCGACATATCCCGTATTATTATGCAGGATAAACTTCACTGTCTGTGTATGGCATGGATAAACGGGACGCTCTGGCTCTAAAGAAATTCCCAATGTATCACTCGTTCCGATAAGCGTACAAAGTTCGTTTCCGGTCTTTCCCCTAAACTCCAGTGCAGGCGAATCGATAATTTTTTCCCGAAATTCCTTTTGCCTTTCGGGCGTATTTACAATCAAATTCACCGATAAATGATGTACTCCTGCACCGTAACCGATAATATTCGCATTGATTTCCGCATTTTCAGGAAGCGATAAGCGTTTGCTCATTTCATCTTGCAACATTTGTAATCTCTTTTGTGAGAATACCAAACCGCCTGTTAATTCCAATCGGAAAGCATCACTTTCTAATTTCTCCTCCAATTCTTGGCGGATAAGGACTGTGTCGCCTTCCACCTGAATCACCGGAACGCCTTTATCAAGATAAATCCCCATAAGGAAAGCCGGACAATTAGGATCACTCACTAAATCATCCAATAATCCATATGCTTTCTGTAAACGCTGTATGAGTTCCCTTCCTGTAATCCGTTCTTTCAAGGGCGAATTTTCCACGCGTATCGTATCAGAGGAGGTTGCGTCATGCACTGGTTTGCCCTTACATCCAATCAAGACAAACAAGCCTATTAATGCTAAGCATAAAATCTTGGTTCTCATAGCCGTTAAGTTTTTACTCTGGAAACAAAGATACAGAATCTTTTGGATAGATAATTGGCTTCCTGCCGTTTTTTGTTTATATTTGCGCATAACTTCTAAACGAATAAGCCATGAAATATCCGATAGGTATACAAAGTTTTGAAAAACTGGTGACAGAAGGCTATTGTTATGTAGACAAAACCGAACAGATTTACCAACTAACTCATGACGGCACAATTTACTTCCTTAGCCGCCCGCGCAGATTCGGGAAAAGTTTGTTAGTGTCTACTCTAAAGAATTATTTCTTAGGCAAGAAAGAATTATTCAAAGGACTTGCCATCGAAAAGCTGGAAACGGAATGGAAGGAATATCCGGTATTTCATATCGATTTCAATGGGAGTAACTTTACTACATCCGGTACATTAGAGAAGAAACTGGATGGATATATAGCCACTTGGGAGGACCAATATGGGAAAAGCACTTACTTAACAGATATGGGAGACCGTTTCGCATACGTCCTCAAGCAAGCCCATGAACAATCGGGCAAGCGTTGCGTAGTGCTGATTGATGAATACGACAAGCCGATATTGGATGTACTTGATACGGGCATCAAAGACGAAAGACAAGAACAGTTGTTAGAGGACCGGAACCGGGAAGTGCTGAAAGGATTCTATTCCGTGTTTAAGGCAGCGGATGATGACCTGCAGTTCGTATTGCTTACCGGAGTCACCAAATTCTCGCAAGTAAGCGTATTCAGCGGATTCAACCAACCCGCAGACATTAGCATGGATAGCCGTTACGAAGCCTTATGCGGAGTAACTCAAGCCGAGCTTGAACATTATTTCTCCGAAAGCATTCAGGAAATGGCGGAGAAGGAAGGCATTACTACAGATGAAATGACCATCCGGCTTAAACGGCAATATGACGGGTATCATTTCGGCGAAAAGATGACGGATGTCTACAATCCGTTCAGCCTACTCAATGCCTTTGCCTCGCAATCTATCCGAGACTATTGGTTCCGTAGCGGTACTCCTTCTTACCTTATCCGTCTGCTTGCACATACAGACGAGAACTTAGACGAGTTGACCGGAAAGTATTACGACCCGCAGGAGTTCGTCGACTACAAAGCCAGCGTAGAGAAACCCTTGCCCATGATTTACCAAAGCGGGTATCTTACTATCAAAGACTACAAGCCCAGACGCGGCACTTTCCTGCTTGACTTCCCGAACAACGAAGTGAAGAAAGGCTTTGTCTCGTTAGTCGCTTCCGATTACCTCAAGCCCAAAAGGGAAAGCGTAAACAGTTGGATACAAGATGTAATCGATGCCTTGGAAGACGGGGAGACCGAAAAGCTGCGCAAGCTCTTCACCTCTTTCCTTGCCGACATCCCTTACACGATGCGGCGCAAAGAAGACGAGCGGGAAAGGGAACGCTATTTCCATTACACCTTCTACCTGATATTCCGTTTAGTTAGTGTCTATACGGTCTATACAGAGAAAGAGCAGAGCGAAGGAAGGGTGGACTGCATCGTAGAGACACCGGACTATATCTATATCTTCGAGTTCAAGTTAGACGGTACGGCAGACGAAGCCCTCCGACAAATTGAAGAAAAAGGATATGCGAGACCCTACGAGTCTGATGGACGAACCTTATACAAAATAGGGGTCAGCTTTTCTTCGCAGACGGGAACTATTGACGGTTGGAAGATACAAGGCTAATCTTCCAGCCGGAGTTATATGCAACGGGCTACACATCTATATTCCCGACACGATGCAACCATATAGATAAAGAGATCCGTAACCCCTAAACCAGCTTAAAAAAGCACTGCATCGGAGCATTTGGATTTTCCGAAAATTATCCGTATATTTGCATCAAGCAGAAAACGATTATGAGCGACGATATTTTAGATAACAACGAAACAACGGATATACCTGAAAAAGAAGCGGAGACAAACTACAAACCGGCATCGCCCACGGACAAGGCGGTGAAGTACCAGCTGAGCGGAATGTACCAGAACTGGTTTCTCGACTATGCCTCGTACGTCATTTTAGAGCGTGCCGTACCCCACATCAACGACGGGCTGAAACCCGTGCAACGGCGTATCTTGCACGCCATGAAGCGGCTGGACGACGGACGCTACAACAAGGTGGCGAACATTGTAGGACATACCATGCAGTTCCACCCGCACGGCGATGCATCTATCGGCGATGCGTTAGTGCAATTAGGACAGAAAGACTTGCTTATCGATTGCCAAGGGAACTGGGGAAATATCCTGACGGGCGACGATGCCGCCGCACCCCGATACATCGAGGCAAGGCTCTCGAAATTCGCACTCGACGTGGTGTTTAATCCCAAAACCACCGAATGGCAAGCCTCTTACGACGGACGCAACCGCGAACCCGTCACCCTGCCCGTGAAATTCCCTTTGCTTTTAGCACAGGGCGTGGAAGGCATTGCCGTGGGGCTTTCGTCGAAAATCCTGCCCCACAACTTCAACGAGCTATGCGATGCCGCCATTGCTTGCCTGAAAGGTGAAGAATTTCATCTCTACCCTGACTTCCAGACCGGAGGGGCGGTCGATGTATCGCGCTACAACGATGGAGAGCGCGGAGGCGTGGTGCGCGTGCGTGCGAAAATATCGAAGCTCGACAACAAGACACTCTGCATCAGCGAAATCCCCTACGGGAAGACCACCTCGTCGCTCATCGACTCCATCCTGAAAGCCGTGGAGAAAGGAAAGATTAAGGTGCGCAAGGTGGACGACAATACCGCCGATAAGGTAGAAATATTGGTGCACTTAGCACCCGGAGCCTCATCGGACAAGACCCTCGACGCCCTCTATGCCTTTACGGATTGCGAAGTGAACATTTCGCCCAACTGCTGTGTCATCGAGGACAAGAAACCGCATTTCCTCTCCGTAGGCACGGTGCTCCGCAAGTCGGTGGAACATACCCTCGGACTCTTGCGCCGCGAACTGGAAATCCAGCGCGACGAGACACTCGAAACCCTGCATTTCGCCTCACTGGAACGCATCTTCATCGAAGAACGCATCTACAAAGACCGCGAGTTCGAGCAAGCCGAAAACATGGACGCCGCCTGTGCTCACATTGATGAGCGGCTCACCCCGTTCTATTCCCAAATGGTGCGCGAAGTGACCAAGGAAGACATCCTCAAGCTGATGGAAATCAAGATGGCACGCATCCTGAAATTCAATAAGGACAAGGCGGACGAGAACATCACGCGCTTGAAAGCCGACATCGAAGAAACCGAAAACCACCTGGCACACATCACCGATTATACCATCGACTGGTTCCGCCGCCTAAAGGAAAAATACGGAGCCGGCTTCCCCCGCCGCACCGAGATACGCAACTTTGACACCATCGTAGCCACCAAAGTGGCGGAAGCCAACGAAAAGCTCTACATCAACCGCGAGGAAGGCTTCATCGGCACAGGGCTGAAGAAAGACGAATTCGTATGCAACTGCTCGGACATCGATGATGTAATCGTCTTCTACCGCGACGGGAAATACAAAATCGTGCGGGTGCAAGACAAGCTCTTCGTAGGCAAGAACATCCTCTATGTCAACGTGTTCAAGAAGAACGACAAACGGACGATATACAACGTCATCTACCGCGATGGGAAAGACGGATACCACTACATCAAGCGTTTCAACGTGACTTCGATGATACGCGACCGAGAATACGATGTGACGCAAGGCACGCCCGGCTCACGCATCGTATATTTCACCGCCAACCCCAACGGCGAGGCGGAAACCGTAAAAGTAACCCTGCGCCCCAACCCGCGCATCAAGAAGTTAGTGTTCGAACGCGACTTCAGCGGCATCGGTATCAAGGGACGCCAGTCGATGGGCAACCTGCTCACCAAGTACGAGGTGCACAAGATAGGGCTGAAGCAACGCGGAGGCTCCACTTTGGGCGGACGCAAAGTGTGGTTCGACCATGACGTGCTGCGCCTGAACTACGACGGGCGGGGCGAATATTTGGGCGAATTCCAAAGCGAAGACCGCATCCTCATCGTACATACGGACGGCGACTTCTACACTTCCGACTTCGACCTGAACAACCATTACGACCCCGACATCCGCTTCATCGGCAAGTTTGACCCCGACCAGGTATGGACCGCCGTGCTCTATGACGCCGACCAACACAACTATCCGTACCTGAAACGCTTCTGTTTCGAGACAAGCACGAAACGCCAGAATTACTTGGGCGAGAACAAGGCGAGCCGTCCCGTACTGCTTACATCGGAAGCCTATCCACGCATCCAGGTGGTATTCGGCGGGCACGACGCGTTCCGTGAAGCCCTCATCGTAGAAGCATCCGACTTCGTGGGCGTAAAGAGCTACAAGGCGAAAGGCAAACGACTCACCACCTATACTGTGGCGGAAATCAACGAACTGGAACCTACCCGCATGCCAGAACCTGAAGAAGCTCCCGACACAGAGGATAACGGAACGCCTGAAGACGAAAACGGACAAATGAACCTATTCGATAACGAAGAAGAATGAAAACATTGATTTATATCGAACACAGAGACACAAAGACACAGAGAATAAAAAATAAAGCCTCTGTGCCTCTGCGCCTCTGTGTTCTTATTCTGATAGTCTTAACCTGCCTTCCGACCCGTATCCAAGCGCAAGACTCCCTGCAAGCCACACGCCACGTAATGCGCTCGGTGATGATAGGAGTCGGACACAACAACACATTCGAAACCTATCTTTCGCCCTTGGAATACCAAGGTCCTGAAGTGCGCTTCGCTTACGAGACGATGCGGATGACCCGCCTGATGGACGGAAACGTCTCGGCACAAAACCTGCTCCAGCTACACGCCTCGTACACCGAAAACATCTCGCAAACCAACCATACTTACGGCGGACTGGTGAACTGGAGCTATGCCCTGCATTACCAGTTCCGTCCCGCCGAAGGGCTGAAAATCCTCTTCGGTCCGATGCTCGACCTGAATGTAGGCGTGGTGTACAACCGGCGCAACTCGAACAATCCAGCCCAAGCGAAAGCCTATGGAGGACTGGGAGCATCGGGAATGCTCATCTGGAAATTCCGCCTCAAGAACTACCCGATGACCCTGCGCTATCAAGCAAACTTGCCCCTGCTGGGCGCAATGTTCTCGCCCGAGTTCAGCGAATCGTATTACGAGATATTCTCCTTAGGCAACGGAGGACGGAACGTAGCGTTCACCTCCCTGCACAACAATCCTTCGCTCCGCCAACTGCTCACCCTCGATTTCCCCATTCGGAATACAGTGATGCGCGTAGGCTACATCTGCGACCTCCAGCAAGCCAAGGTGAACCACCTGAAAAGCCATACCTATTCGCACGACTTCATGATAGGCATCGTGCGGCACCTGTACCTGATACGCGGGAAGAGCCGTGCCGGTATGCCACATAAAAACACCCCATTCTGATGCATATATGTGTAATTATATATTAAAACGCAGATTTCCGCAGATTAGCGCAGATTATCCATTCAGTGCAGATAAATATTTAAATTATTATTTGCGAAAATCTGCGTTAATCTGCGTTTAACTCCAAATAAACAGCTTATGAAACAACATTCATTCTTCATTAAAATAATAACCATCTGCTTCGCAAGTCTCCTCTTCGGCTCGTGCATCCGCGAAGACATAGCGGGCAACTCGCCCGAAGCCAACTTCGAATCGTTATGGAAAATCATAGACGAACAATATTGCTTCCTCGACTATAAACACGAGGAATACGGGCTGGACTGGGACGAAGTGCACGCCCGCTACGCCCAACGCATCACGCCCGATATGACGTGGGAGAACCTCTACGAAGTGCTCTCGGATATGGTGAACGAACTAAGGGACGGACATGTGAACCTCTCCAGTTCCATCGGCACCTCACAATACCGTGCATGGTTCGACGCCTTCCCCCATAATTTCAGCGACAGCATCCAAAGCATTTACTTAGGGAAAGACTATGTGAACTCATCGGGACTGACCTACTCCATCTTAGAAAACAACATCGGATACATCTATTGCGGGAGCTTCTCAAGCGGTATCGGAGACGGAAACTTAGACCAAACCCTGAACGCCCTTGCCGTATGCGACGGTCTGATTATCGATGTGCGGGATAATGGGGGAGGAAACCTCACCACTGCCCAAAAGCTAGCGGCACGCTTCACCAACGAACGGGTATTGGTGGGCTATATGTATCACAAGACCGGACCGGGACACAACGATTTCTCCGAACCCAAACCCGTGTACATCGACCCTTCGAACGGCATCCGCTGGCAAAAGAAAGCCGTGGTGCTCACCAACCGCCGCTCGTATAGCGCCACAAACGACTTTGTGAACAGCATGAACCAATTTCCGAACGTAACCCTCGTGGGCGACAAGACGGGAGGAGGCTCAGGCCTTCCGTTCTCGTCCGAAATCCCCTGCGGCTGGTCTATCCGCTTCTCCGCCAGCCCGATGCTCGACCCCGGAATGAACCAGTTGGAATTTGGCATAGACCCAGACATCAAGGTGGATATGACCAGCGAAGACATCGCACGCGGAAAAGACACGATGATAGAAACAGCATGCAAGGTGTTGAAGAATTTGGATTAATATTTTGCAATCTCGAAAATAAGCCTTATCTTTGCACCCGCAATCCACAAAACATGGATAAGCGCCTGTGGCGTAATTGGTAGCCGCGCCAGACTTAGGATCTGGTGTCGTGAGACGTGTAGGTTCGAGTCCTATCAGGCGCACAATTTTACTTTTGAGGATTTTCCTTCGGGAAAATCCTCTTTTTTATTCTCATAACTTCTTGAAATTTTCGCAATTACAGAAAGAGCTTCATTCTCATCAAAGGTTCGATAATTATCTATTTCCTTATCCCATAAAATTCCATTAGGAAAGAGCAGGTTCTGTAACTTCTGCTCTATTTCCAAAGAAGAATTTTTCCATAAGGAATCTAATTTACAGCACATTAAAAACACTTCGTCCACTTCTTCCTCGCGGTTCGATAAGTTTTTTTGGCACTGAGCCAACTCCAACTCTATTTTATCCAACTTTCCTTGAAGTTCTTCATTGGTAAGTCGATATACATCCTCATCAATATCTCCTGTTCCAAACCTAACTTTACAGGCTTTCAACTTATTCTGATACTCTGTTTTCTGCTTCTTTAAAAGGCTTTCATTCTTCCGCTGTTCTTCATTGTCGGAAAGTATCATTGCTGATATAATATCGTGTAAGATAGGTTTTAAGACCTTTGGAATTTTGTAGGTACGCAAAAGCTCCTCATACTTACTATGCAGCTTCTTTGCCGACACATTGGTTTTACAACCGTTCAAATTGCATTTGTAGTAGTCTATATTCTTTTTCTTTACGGTGTATGCCGTAAATGGTGTATGGTCTTTACTGCATAACACATGACGTTTCAAGGGGAAACGAGGTGTTTCCTTCTGATGTTTATACACTCCCGTCTTACCGCTCAATATATCCTGCACTCGCAAAAAATCAGCATAACTCACTATACAAGGTTGATTGCCATCTACTAATTTACCCGCTAACATCTTATGGCGGATTTTGCCTGCATAAAATGGATTGGTCAGAATGTGATGTAGCTTTTGTTTACTCATCTCCAACCCGTAAGCAGCAAGTTTACTTATTATCTGATGATTGGCAAGCCCTTCCAATTTCCATCTAAAAGCCTTTGCTATCAGCTTCCCCTTATCGTTGATAGTAAAGGTTGTTCCCATAGATTTACCATGTTTATCATAGCCCAGCGGCTTGGCTGCCCCACAATACACGCCACTTTCGAGGCAATGTTTACGCCCCGATGTAAACTTGTCGGTACGGTTGCCATTATCCCATTCAGCCAATGTCAGCTTGAATTTAATCATCATTACCCCTTCACGTGTAGAGGTATCTGTCCCAGTGCAAGCCTCAACCACAACCACATTCTGCTTGCCTAACTCATCTATAATTGTTGAGGCTTGCCCTACATTTCGGCTGAATCGGTCAATGGCTGCTACTATAATATGAGTAATCGTTTTATCCCTTTTAATTGCTTGGTACATATCCCTTAATAGAGGGCCTGGAGTTTTGGCGGATTCGTGCGTACCGCCAAAATATCCTTTTATATCATATCCATTTTGCTTTGCAAATGCCTCACATTTACATCTTTGGTCATCCAATGAACCTCCGTTATCCTCTTGGTGCTTAGTTGACACTCTTGTCCAAATTACGCAATTCTTCATGGTGTTCTATTTTGTTATCGTTTAAAAATTTAATACTTATCTCTGCTAATGATTGCAAATAATCAATTAAGACTTTCGCTTCTCCTTTTGAAATTTCTAAATCGTTAAAATATTTCTCATACGGCTCATGCTTCACAATTCAAACCATATTTACCATGTGCCAAATCTGACACTTATTTTTGGTATTTGCTACTCATTCAACAACGGCAAACCGATAGTCGGCAAATACCTGACCGTTGTCTTTCGTGATTGCCATAAAACATTTGTGGCATAATCCTACTTCCTTATAGAATGAGCATTATAGTTCTCTTCTTGTTCAGATGAGGCTTTTACATTTCCGTATCGTATTAACAGACGTGCCTGTTAGCTTAGATATATTCCGTAATGAGTACCCCTTTCTAAGTAACTTTATCTCCTCCGTATATTGCTCTTTCAACATATCTTCTGATTTCTTATACCCCACCTTTCTACCGACCTTACCGCCATTTGCCCGATAGTTCTGATAGCCGCTTTCTATCCGTTCACGGATGGTTTTACGCTCCATTCTTGCCACTTCTGCCAATATAGTAATGAGGAACTGACTCATGGCATTAACTTTGCCTTCCTGCGTCAAGGTTTCGATATTGTAGTTCTGAATATATAAACTAATACCCTTATTATTCAACATTTCAATTACTTGCAACACTTGCAAGGTGTCACGCCCCAGACGGCTCAACTCTGCAACCAACACCTTATCTATATGGTTGCTTTCCACAAAGGCTACCATACGAAGTAACTCCGCCCGCTCCATATTGGACTTTGCGCCAGAGACCTTTTCGGCAAATACTGCCTCAACGCTCCAGCTATTATTAGCTGCCAACGTAGTCAGTTCATTAACTTGTCTGTCATACTCTTGTGAAGATGTTGAAACCCGTGCAAAAATAACCGTCCTTACCATAATTGTTTTATATATCATTTATTACGATGCAAATATACTTATAATATAATTGAAAAACAAATTTGGATTGATATAAATCACATTTCAATTGGAAATAATTGATATTCTAAACAAAAAAGGCTAACTTTACAGCCAAAAAACGATGGAGAAAGTTTTAGCAGAAAACGTAAAGAGGATTTGTAAAGACCAAAACAAACAACTAAAAGACCTCGCAAAAGATATGGGCATAGACCCAGCTAGCCTTAATCGTGCCATGTACGGAAATGCCCGATTGGACACCATTGAGAAAATAGCATTGGGGTTGGGGGTTTCTGTTAAGAGCCTCTTTGAACCTATGTATGACAATGTAGAAGGGTATATTAAAGTTAATGGTAAAATATACCAATTTAATAGCCGAGAGGAATTAAACCAGATTCTTTCCATTTAAATTAATCAAAATTTGTATCTTTGTAACTGAAATCCAAAAAGAATTGCCTATGAAGCATTGATAGTTAAAGACATATAAATAAAAAGCGTTAGCTTTATTCTGACTCTCTTAAAAATCGCCAATTTGAAAGAAATGCAGTCAGGAGTAAAAGTTGATGTTCACGCCTATGGCGTGGGCTTTTACTCGTATATGACTGCATGGTGTTTGGCGATACCTAAGAGAGTATAGACGAAGTTTAAGTCCACGTTTTTTATTGTCTATACTTTCGGACTTTGGACTTATTTACTCAAATATTCAATCTTAAAAAATACTATAAATTATGTACAAGTTAAATTATGCGTATTTTGATGTTAAAGACGGAAATGCTATGACATTGGAGGAGCGTATTCAAGAAGCGTTAAAATTGCTTCAAAATGAAAAAGACTACATCTTATTTGAAGATGGAAGAAAGTGTAGAAACGAACATGAGTTAAAGCAAGCATTAAAAGAGGGAGGTATATTATGAACACCTTAAAGAAAATTGGAAACCTTGTTAGTATTGTCTTTTTCTGTAGTCTATTATTTAGTTGCAATAGCGGAAATAATAGCGGAAATAATAGCGGAAATAATAGCGAGAGCAAGAGTGCTAATAATATTAACCTCGAAAAATTTATAGGAACTTATAGACTTGATTATTATGAAAATGATGGAACTCTTTGGAATTGCCCATTAATTATCGTACTTGAAGATGGTAGGCTTATTCATGTATCAGAGACCCTTGGGGGAGATAAGGTAGTTAAGCATATTGGAAATATAGTGCCTATATCCGAAAACGCCTTTAGAATTAAAGCTGTCTGTGAGCATTTTTATGCACACACTTTTTTTTATAGCACTGCAAATAACACAACATTCAAGGGCATGGAGAAATTCCACAATGCAAGAGAGGCTGTTTTTGATATAAAAGAAAATAGATTATATTCATATATAGACGAATATAATAATAGGGATATTGCTGATGCTGAGTATATAAAGTTTAAACATACCTCATCTACCAAGTATTAATTTTTAATCTTTTAAATTAGAATGACACAAAAATAACGTATCAGTATAGTCTTTTATTAGATTATATTGATACGTTTTAATTTTGATACTAATATCGTAATT
>ENA-OXEE01000078-OXEE01000078.1-human-gut-metagenome-genome-assembly--contig:-NODE-78-length-63127-cov-20.6865_pt1 | contig 63127 bp, 50 predicted proteins | sample MGYA00249824_ERZ652242 | MGnify/ENA primary metagenome ERZ652242 (study PRJEB26925, sample SAMN05826943) | human gut metagenome | biome: ENVO:2100002; feature: ENVO:00000062; material: ENVO:00002003... | reverse complement strand
CATACGGGTTAGAAAGCTGACGAAGCTAGCTTCGTCAGCTTTCTAACCCGTATGCATTGGACAATGAAGCAGGGTTCGTTTAAAGACCAACTATAATTGCTTTCTGTTTCAATTGTTCTAGTCCGCTTTTTCCTTGATAAGTCCGGTGCGGTATCCTAGCAAAAGTTTCTTTAAATCTTCTATTTGGACTGCCAATTCCTTTCCTTTATCGGTGTCTTTCACCATCATGCGTTTGGCACTCATTTCTACGATTTGGGTGGTTGATTTAATGTCAAGTCCTTCTTCTATAGCACGTTGGGTTGATGTAAACGGTTCGTGTTGCACTAATTGGAATCCGCGTGAATGGTAAACCAATGTATAGCCCGCAATGCCTGTTTCGGGTTGGTAGGCTTTCGAGAAACCTCCGTCTATCACCATTAATTTTCCATTTGCCTTAATCGGCTTTTCACCTTTTCCGGCTTTTACGGGTACATGTCCGTTGATGATATGCCGGTGTTCGCCTTCTACGCCGAATTCATCCAAAATCATGTCGCAGATATCTTCCCGGTCGCGGAGTTGGTAATAATATCCTTTTGTTTCTACATGTGTTTCTTTATCGCTTACAAAATAACGTTCGAAAGTCGCCATTTTGTTCTTATCGAAAGCAGGCGAGTCTTTTCCGCACCATAAATACCACATATAGTCTAAGGCAAATGCTTTTTCTTCGCTATTGCTGTCATCGAAATAGGCAGTACGAATCAACTGACCTACCCGTTTCAATAAGGATTGTCCTTTGTATTTCTTGCCTAAGATGTCTATCTCTTTCAACGTACCGTCTGCATTGAGCGGCATGGAAGCGTGGAACAACAGGTTCGAGTTGCATACATTGTACATGCATCCGTAGCGGAACAGGCATTTCATGTGTTTGCGCAATTTTTCGCTTCTGATGAATGAATTATGCAGTTTTTGTATGATGTCTTCTTCTTCTTCGCTTAGGCGGTACGGGTCTTTCGGGTCTACAGTAGGGAAGAAACTGTCGCGTAACGGATATTCTTTTCCGTCTATCAGAACCGTATGTTTTTCGAAATCAATGCGGTGTAACAGCATCCGGTCTTCCATATTGAATTCAGGTCTGCGGCGGATGATTTCGGCTTCCAGCTTGAACTGAATGATGCTGATAGCTTTGTGCATTTGAGCAATGAGGCGGATGGTTTTCTGATTATCCGTATTTGTGGTTTCGTCGATACGTGGACCGAAGAGCGTGCAAGGGTCGTTGGCGTATGTCTCCATGGCAAACGTAGCGAGTGGCAAAAGATTGATGCCATATCCGTCTTCCAATACGGAAAGGTTCCCGTAACGCATTGCCAAGCGCAATACATTTGCTATGCTGCAATTGTTTCCCGAAGCCGCTCCCATCCAGAGAATGTCATGATTTCCCCATTGGATATCAAACTTATGATAATCGCATAAGGTATCCATAATGATGTGCGGGCCGGGGCCACGGTCGAAAATATCACCCAAGATATGGAGGGTGTCGATTGTCAGCCGTTGTATAAGATTGCATAAGGCTACAATGAAATCATCGGCACGGTGGGTTTCGATGATAGTACTGATAATCACATTGATGTATGCTTGCTTATTGGGGTCTATGCTGCTTTCATGAAGCAATTCTTGAATGATATACGAAAATTCTTCCGGCAAGGCTTTCCGTACTTTAGAACGGGTATATTTCGAAGAAACGTTTTGGCATACCTTTACCAATTGGTTCAGGGTAATGACATACCAGTCTTCCAGTTCGGTTTCTTTTTCCTTCACCAGTTGCAGCTTTTGTTCGGGATAGTAAATCAGGGTGCAAAGCTCTTTCTTTTCCGCTTCGCGCAAGGTATTGCCGAATATTTCGTTTACCTTCCGTTTTATGGCTCCCGAAGCGTTGCGCAATACGTGCTGGAAAGCTTCATACTCCCCATGGAGGTCTGCAAGGAAATGTTCGGTGCCTTTAGGCAGGTTCAAAATTGCTTTCAAGTTAATGATTTCGGTACTGGCTGCGGCTATGGTCGGAAAGTTATGCGAAAGCAATTCAAGGTAACGCATGTCTTCCTGAATTATTTCCGGAGTGATTTGGTTGTAAGGGTTCATGGTCATTATTAGGTTAAAATGGTTTTACAAAAACAACATCAGTATCAGTTGGGCAATAATTACGCGGGTAAACATGCCCAACGGATATACGGTAGCATAACTCACGGCTGGATTGTCATTCGGGATGATGTCATTGGCATAATTCAATGCCATTGGGTTCGCCATGCTTCCGCAAAGCATTCCGCAGGTATTGCCAAAGTCAAGGTGATAACATCTCAAAGCAACAAGTGCCATGATGACTACGGGTACAAAGGTAATAATAAATCCGATACCAATCCACAATGCACCCTCTGGACGCATCACAGTTTCGAAAAAATGTGCGCCTGCATCCAATCCCAGACAAGCCAAATATAAGGATAATCCAATGCCGCGAAGCATCAGGCTGGCGCTTCGGGTGGTATAAGTCAGCATGTGGAACCGGGGACCGTATGAGCCTATCAAGATTCCGGCAATGATAGGGCCTCCTGCCAATCCTAATTTGACGGGAGAGGAGATGCCCGGAATGGCGATAGGGATAGAGCCTACTATCAATCCTAATACGATGCCTATAAAGATAGATGCCAAGTTCGGGTCTTTCAATGTTTTTACCGTATTGCCTAATACTTTTTCTACATTTTTGATAGCGGCGGCTTCACCTACTACGGTCAGGCGGTCGCCTAATTGAAGTACTAATTCAGGGGTAGCCAATAGTTGTACTCCGCTTCGCAATACCCGGCTGATGTTGATGCCATAAATGTTGCGCAGGCGGAGCGAGCCTAATTTCTTCCCGTTTATTTCGGGGCGGGAGATAACGATGTGTTTCGAAATGAGCTGACTATCAATGGCATTCCAGTCAATGTCTTCCTTGTTCCAGTCTTTCTGCTCTTGTTCGCCAAACAGGATAGTAAGTGCAGCTACGTCTTTTTCGGTGGTTACTGCCAATAGCCGGTCGTTTTCTTTCAGCACCGTATCGGATGTAGGGATAGAAACCTGCCCGTTTCGCCAAAGTCTGGATATCACGAATTTGCTATATCCCATGTGGACTAATTCGTGAATGGTTTTGCCGAAAATGGCAGGGTTATGTACTTGGAAAGTGGCTATATAGGTATGATTCGGGTCGTCATGCGGATGTTCTTCCATATCGCTGGGACGCACAAAAAGCTTTTTGACCACAATAATGGCTAAAATGACCCCTACAACGCCTAAAGGATAAGTGACGGCACAACTCAATGCGGCTCCGCTCGTCGGTTCTCCCAATTGTTTTAAGGTTTGTTGTGCGGCACCTAAAGCGGGAGTATTGGTTGTGGCTCCACAAAGAATCCCTACCATGTCTGACATTGAGATAGGAGTGATAGTGGTTAAAGCAACCGCCATAACCGTTCCTAACGCAATGACACCCAGCCCTAACAAATTTAGCTGATATCCTCCTTGCCGGAGCGAACTGAAGAATCCGGGACCGACTTGCAATCCCAAGGCATAAACAAATAATACCAATCCGAAACTTTCGGCATAATTCAGCATTTGCGGGTCAATGGCAAAACCAAGATGTCCGGCAAAGATACCCATAAAGAAAACGAATGTCACGCCCAGCGAGATACCGCAGACATGTATTTTCCCCAATGCAAGTCCCGTAGAGATAATCAGGGAAATGATGATGACCGCCTGTAGGGCGGTTTGCTCAAAAAACAAATTATATAACCATTCCATTTGGTTTATTCTTTTATTGAACACAGAGACACAAAGCCTCAGAGTTTAATATTAGTACTAAAAGCTCTGTGTCTCCGTGTCTCTGTGTTCAATCGATAACTAATTATCTTACAAACAACAATTCGCGGTACTTCGGAAGTGTCCACATTTGGTCATCCACAATCAGTTCCAGCTTATCAATGTGGTAGCGGATTTGTTCCAGCATAGGGGCTATTGTGTCGTGGTAAGCAATGGCTTTTTCACGCTGGTCTTCGATTTTGTTTGCTACTTTACGGGCTTCCACCATGGCATCCACATGCTCTTTGATGTAGCCTGTGTGTTCGGCTATCTGCTTGATGATAGCGATGTTTTCGGCAGACAAAGTTTTGGCTTCATCGGCATCGAACAACGATTTCATCTTGTAGGCATTGTCTATCAGTTTGGTTTGGTATTCAATGGCTACCGGTACCACGTGGTTCATCACTAAGTCTCCCAATACACGTGCTTCAATCTGGATTTTCTTCGTGTACATTTCCCATTTCACTTCGTTGCGGGCTTCCAGTTCCTTGCGGTTCATGACACCGGTTGATTCAAACATACGGATTGTGTCCGGTTTCAGGTAATTATCGAAAATCAACGGGCAACTGGTTTCACAATCCAGTCCACGGCGTGCGGCTTCTTCTTTCCATTCCTCGCTATAGCCGTTCCCGTCGAAGCGGATAGGCTTGCATTCTTTGATGTACCGGCGGACCACTTCAATGATAGCAGAGATTTTCGGCTCTCCTTGTTCTATCAAGTTGTCTACATCTTTCTTGAACTGAATTAACTGCTCAGCTACAGCCGTATTCAGGGCTATCATCGCGCTTGCGCAATTGGCTTCAGAGCCTGGCGCACGGAATTCGAAACGGTTTCCGGTGAAAGCAAAAGGCGATGTGCGGTTCCGGTCGGTATTGTCTATCAGCAATTCAGGGATTTGAGGTATATCCAAGCGCATGCTTTGTTTGTCTCCCAACGCTATCAAATCGCTATTGGTGCTTTCTTCCAAGTGGTCGAGCACCTTGCTGAGTTGCGTACCCAAGAAAGAAGAAATAATGGCTGGAGGCGCTTCGTGTGCTCCTAGACGATGGGCGTTGGTTGCACTCATAATCGATGCTTTCAACAATCCGTTATGATGATATACAGCCATTAAAGTGTTGACGATAAATGTAATAAAGCGCAGGTTTTCTTCCGGAGTCTTTCCCGGTCCCATGAGCAGAATGCCGTTGTCTGTACCCAATGACCAGTTGTTGTGCTTGCCCGAACCGTTGATGCCCTTAAAAGGCTTTTCGTGGAGCAAGACGCGGAAACCATGATTGCGTGCCACTTTACGCATCAATGACATAATCAACATGTTATGGTCTACGGCAAGATTGCATTCTTCATAAATAGGAGCCAATTCAAATTGGTTGGGAGCCACTTCGTTATGGCGGGTCTTTACGGGAATGCCCAATTCCAATGCTTGAATTTCCAAGTCTTTCATGAAGGCGGCTACACGGGGAGGTATGGCTCCGAAGTAGTGGTCTTCTAATTGTTGGTTCTTAGAAGCCTCGTGTCCCATCAGGGTACGTCCCGTAAGCAAAAGGTCAGGACGGGCTGCATACAAGCCTTCGTCTACGAGGAAATATTCTTGTTCCCAACCTAAATATGCGATAACCTTTTTTACGGAAGGGTCGAAATAATGTACAACGTCGAGTGCCGATTTAGTCACGGCTTGGATGGATTTCAATAGCGGAGCCTTATAGTCCAGCGATTCTCCGGTATAGGCGATGAATACTGTAGGGATGCATAACGTATCGTCTACGATGAATACCGGAGAAGAAGGGTCCCATGCACTATATCCACGTGCTTCAAACGTGTTGCGTACCCCACCGTTCGGGAAAGAAGAACCGTCGGCTTCCTGTTGCACGAGCAATTTCCCGGAGAACTCTTCCAGCATTCCTCCTTTGCCGTCGTGTTCCACAAAAGCATCGTGCTTCTCTGCTGTACCTTCAGTCAAGGGTTGGAACCAGTGGGTATAATGGGTTACGCCCATTTCTATTGCCCATTTTTTCATGCCCGCAGCCACTTCGTCGGCAATGCTCCGGTCGAGTGCCGCACCGTTATCAATGACATCTACCAGTTTGGCATATACCTTGCTGGGCAGGTATTTGAACATCTTTTCACGGTTGAATACATATTTCCCGAAGTATTCACTGGGACGTTCCGAAGGGGGGATTACCTCTACTGGCTTTTTATGAAAAGCTTTCTCTACTACTCTGAATCTTAACTTAGACATAATTACCTTTGTTGTTTCTTATTATAATAGGTTGCGTTTTTTCTTTTGTTACAAGCATTGGCATAAGCGTTGCATAGCTTCTTGAATGCGTTCTTTTTTCCCGAAAGCCGTGAGACGCAGATAACCTTCTCCGTTCGGTCCAAATCCTACACCGGGAGTGGTTACTACTTGAGCTTCGTATAATAGCTTCTCGAAAAACTTCCACGAGGAAAGTCCGTTTGGAGCTTTTACCCATAAATAAGGCGCATCTTCACCTCCTGTTGCATTTAGTCCGATGCTAGTGAGTGCCCGCTTCATAATCCGGGCGTTATTCATATAATATTGGATATGGGCTTTCACCTGTTCTTTGCCTTCCGGTGTATAAATGGCTTCCGCTCCGCGTTGGGTAATGTAGGAAGTGCCGTTGAACTTCGTTTCCTGATGCCTTTTCCATAGCGGGGTAAGCGGAATGCGTTTCCCTGCCAATGTACCTCCGGTCAGTTCGTTAGGAATAACGGTATAGCCGCATCTTACTCCTGTAAATCCAGCCGTTTTCGAGAAACTCCGAAATTCAATTGCTACTTTTTTAGCTCCTTTTATTTCATAAATCGAATGCGGAATGTCCGGATGTTGGATATAGGCTTCGTATGCTCCGTCAAAGATGAGAAGCGTATCGTTCTCTAAAGCATAGTTAACCCATTTGCGCAATTCTGTTTTGCTTAATACGGTGCCCGTAGGGTTGTTGGGATAGCATAAATAGATGATATCTACACGTTGTTGGGGAAGCTGCGGAATGAAATTATTCTCCGGCAAGCAAGGCATATAGACCACATTGCTCCATTTTCCGTTTGCCTGTAGTTCGCCGGCACGTCCACACGATACGTTCGAATCAATATAAACAGGATAAATCGGGTCGGTTACTCCGATGCTGTTGTCATGGCGTAAGATGTCTCCGATATTCCCCGTATCACTTTTGCTTCCGTCACTCACAAAGATTTCGCTTGGCTCCAGATGCACACCGCGCGGGTTATAATCGTTTTTGATAATGGCGTCAATAAGGAAGGGATACCCTTCTTCCGGTCCATATCCATGGAAAGTATTTTCATGAGCCATTTCATCTACTGCACGGTGCATGGCTTCGATGCAGGCTTGAGGAAGCGGGAGGGTAACGTCTCCTGTACCTAAGCGGATTAAATCAGCTTTCGGATGGGTGACCTTGAACGAATTGACTTTCTTTTCCAAATCGGAGAAAAAGTAATTGTTCGGCAATTTCAGGAAATGTTCGTTAACCAATGCCATGTTGCGATGTTAGTTTTATGCGTTAGCCTGTTTTCGTGTGCAAAGGTATATAAAATCCATGAAATAACCGTCGAAATTTAATAGAATTGCATGAAGGAAGTAATTATATGTCGTTATAATTGAAATTTATTTAGCCGAGACCACACTTTCTCGAAATTTCTTACGACAAAGTGTGGTCGTTTGTTTTTGTTCTCTATTGTCATTCTTTTTTCTTGATACTAAAGGATTCGGCAACCATTTTCCTGATTTTCTGCCAACTCGGCATCTGTTTGAGTTCCCTGCGTATTGGCGCATCATACAACAAGAACAGCAAGAAGAGGAAAATACAGGCGTAAGCAGCCCATCCGTAGATTTGTTTGACGCTGATTTCAGTCATCTGCGACATGAATGTTTCCATATAATGTGGTATATCTACCGACATTCTGCTTGCCGAAACATTGTCTATGGCTGCTCCATAACGTGCCACATTGTCGGGAAGAAAATACTTCAATCCCCGCGTGTAGATGGCAGCTCCAATCACACCGCCCATGACCATGTGGAGCATTTGGAACACGGCAAGGGACTGGAAGAAATGCTGGAAGCTCATGATTTCTTCCGCGCAAGTCAGGAAAGTCACGCTCAACACGGCATACCCGAACCCACGGCAAGCCATAGGTAGACACAACTGGGAGATATGTATGTCGCCTGAAACCGTGAAATAGAATCCGAGCAGATAACATATCACTCCTGCCAGTCCGATGATAATCAGCCGCAGGTAGTTGAACCGTTTGATGTGCATCCACCAATAGGAAAACAGGCATCCCGCTAGACATCCGGCAAGCACAGGCCAATCCAACTGCACGCCGGTCATCGTGCCGTAGTGCATCACTCCCTCAAGGAATGTTTCTTCCAATACATGCTCGGTGGCAAGCAACATTTCCACCAAGGCGACCAGCACAAGTATCGGAGCCAGATAACGGTATGTCCACATCTTGGGTTCAAGGTACGGATGACGGATGGAAAACATACGCCCCAAGCAAAACACAAATGTAACGGCTGCGGAAATACTGACCATGCGAATCACGGGACTGTTCCACCAGTCGTAATAATCGCCATAGTTGAAGACGAACGTGATTTCCAGAGCAAGTGCCGCCCAAAGTATCGCCCCCAGCCAATCGATGCCAAACAAAGGAAACTTCTTGAACATACGGAAATGGCGTGTGCAGAGGGTCAGTATCAGCAAGTCAATCATCATGATGCCGCAGATAAACAGTTGCATGTAATCCCAATGGTAGTAATACATCAGATAAGTGGCAAGCAAGTCGGACAACTGCATACTGCCCAAGATGACAATATGCAGCATCGGAAAGAATACGGTAAAGTCGCGTGTCGGACTCATCCAAAGTTGGATGTTGGACATGCACTCGAACGTGCCTTGTATCTTGCACATGCCTTCGATGAAGCATACCAGCCACAGCAACGGTAGGAAAGTGATATGCGGTGCAACCAGATTGCAGAGCAATACCCCGGTAGCTGCCCCACACAACAAGGTCTTGTTGGTGAAGCGGAATTTCATACGGAACAGCAAAGGAAAATAGATAGCCATCCCTGCCAAGTTTGCGTAGAGGCACATCAGCAGGTCTTCCCGCATCAGGGTCGTTTCCCCCATCATCTGGTTCAGCGTGCCCAAATAAAGCCCTCCGGAAAATTGGAAAGTAAAGGCGATGAACACATATATCCAAGGCCGTATCCGCTCAGGGACAAAGCTCCTGAACATTGGCATGGAGAAAGGTATAGGTTGTGCAGTTCCGCTCATATCAGTATTTTACTTTACATTCCACGTTCAATCCTGCCCGCAAACGGCTCACTTTGTCCGCGTCATTGCCTTGCAGACGGATGCGGACGGGGACTCTCTGCTCCACTTTGACAAAGTTTCCTGTGGCATTGTCTTGCGGTATCAAGGAGAACGCTGCTCCGGTGGCATCGGATATGGATTCCACTACACCTTTATAGGTTACGCCCGGAACGGCATCGGCTGTAAAAGTGACTTCGGCTCCTTCCTTGATATTCGGAAGTTGGGTTTCCCGATAGTTGGCGATAACCCACAAGTCGCCATTATCCACAATGTCCACCATTGTCTGGCCGGGCTGCACCAACTGGCCTTCGTGGATGTCTTTACGTCCGGTCACACCATCGCAGGTAGCGACTATGACCGTATAGGACAGGTTCAGGCGAGCCAAATCCACGGCGGCTTGCGCCAAACGGATAGCAGCCTCGTTTTGTCCCAACCGATGCGTCTGTTCTTCTTTGGTCAAGGATGTGGAATGTTTTATGCGAAGTACCCGCTCATACTGCGCATTGATGGCATCGTATGCCGTCTTGATATTGTCGTATTGCTGACGGGTGACGGCATCTTCCTCCAGTAGTTTTTTATAACGTTGTAATTCACGTTCTGCGTTAGCCCGTTGCACACGGACTTCCTCAATACTGGCATCGTTGACCGTTAGATTATTTTGCGTAGTGGCTATCCCTGCGCTTGTAACCTGCTGTCCTGCCAGTGCGTTTGCCAAGTCCGCTTCGGCTTGTGCCAAACGCAATCTAAACTCCGCATCTTCAATCACGAGCAACGTGTCGCCCTTGTGTATAGGCTTGTATTCATCGAAATAAATCTTCTTGATGAAACCCTGTACTCGCGTATTGACGGGGGTGATATGTTGTTTTACCTGCGCATTGTCCGTATACTCCACATTCCCTAAATGGATGAAACGTGAACACACGTATGCCATTCCGATAACCAGCAACGCAATAACAACTATGTTGTAAACCAATTTTTTAGTCTTTCTTGTAATCATAATGCTTTTGAGTTTATAAAGTATGTGTGATGTATTTCATCTTATAATAATTATACAGGATATTTATGCGGGCATCCACCAATCCCAAGTCGGCGGTGAGTTTCATGTTGCTGGCATCTAGCATGTCGGTCAGCAACGCCATTTCATTCTTGTAGCGGTTGTCGGTAACATGATAGTTCTCGTCAGCCAGCCTTACGCTGTTCTCCTGCGTCCGCAAGTCGGTGAAAGCTGTCAAGAAGTTCACATATCCTTCTTGCACGGCGTTCTCTATTTGCTCTTGCGCCAACTGGCGTTGTTCCTGTGCCTGACGGACATTCAAGCGAGCCTGCTTCAGTTTTCGGTTGTTCTTGAATAAGGAAGAGAGATTGTATTTTACGCCTATCCCTATATACCAATAATTGAAATTGTTGTCCAATACAGGTACTTCAATGGTGATAGGACCGTCCAAATGCTCTGCTGCCACGATGGATATATGTGGCAGGCGTTCCGCACGTTCCTGTTTTACTTTCTGTTCATTCATTCGGATGGTGGCTTGCGTCTGTTTCAAGACAATATGGTTGGTCTCCGCCAGTTTTTGCCATTCATCTTCCGTCAAGGTTTGGATTTGTTCCCTTAATAATAAAGTGTCAGGATATATCTCTGTGTTTTCCGGTAGATGCAAGGTGGTCACCAATTGATGGTTCGCTATTCTCCGTGCATCCTTAACCCTCGTCAATTGCAAGTTCAGCTGCTCCTTTTGCAATTCATAACGTGTAATGTCGTTTTTCAGGACTGTACCTTGTTCCCTGCGGGCTTTCATGTTGGCAATGACTTCATCGGTCAGTTCCATGTTCTTTTGCAGCACCCGGATTTGATTGTCCAGTTTGTAGAGATTCAAGTAATGTCCCACCAGCAGGAAACGTATCTCCTGCACATTCTTTTGCAAGTCAAGTTCTGCCAACAGTTTGCCAAGTTCCGCTTGCCTGATGCCACTGCTGATGGCTCCGCCTGCATAGACGACCTGCTGCGCCTCCAATGCGAAGTTGTTGCCAAAATGAGGCATATCGATCGTCATGGCGTTGCCGAAATCCCTGTCCCATAGTTTGCCGTTGCCCCAGTAGCTGGCGGAAAGGGACACATTCACATCCGGAAGCCTTTGTGCCTTAGCTGCTTTAAGGGCTTCCTCTGCGGCTTCCTTTCCCGTTCGGTACGTTTGAATACTTTTGCTCTGCTCGTCGGCAAGACGGAACAGTTCCTCTATGCCCATTTGTCGAGTTTGGGCACACAAACCCTGACTGCATAGGACTGTAATGCACAACAGCCCTATGAGCCTTTTCTTTTTGCTCATAAGTTACTTGGATTATGTTATAATTATCGAATGAATATAGTAATAGGAAAGATGCCAACGGCTAAATCAAAGCCGCTGCACCCCATGCGTGGAAATCGTGAATTTTATTCTTGTAATGTACGATATGTACTTTCATTTTATGTTTGCTATATTCTTGTTTTCGGGTGCGAAATTAAGGAAAAAAGAAATCGAACGTAACCTTTATATATCGCATTTTTTAATTATATTAACTATTTAGTCCTTCTTGTCATTGCGGATGGCTTATCTTTTAAGGTTTTCGTTTCTCAATCGTATGTTTTTATTTATAACCGAATAAAATTGATTTGTGGTAAGATATGCCTGATAAATGAGCGTTGAGATGTCAGCTATGATTCTTTCGGTTTCTTCATAACTGAGTTTGGAATGCTTTACCAGCACGGCTACGGTATATCTTTTCCCGTCAGGAAGCAAGATGAAACCTACATCGTTTATGCCAATCCATTCGCCTTTCTCATTCTGGTCGGAGGTGCCGGTCTTGTGTCCGATGCGGGCATCTGTTCCTTGCAGAGGGGAGGGAAGGCGTGTCTTTCCGGTCTGGCAGGAGAGAAGGGTTTCTTGAATAAAGCGGGTGTATGCCGTATCTATGGGCAATGTCCCGGCAATGAGACTATCCATGAACCGGGCTGCGGAAAGGGGAGTGCTCCAATTCTCGTAGCATCTTTCAGGATTCTGATGCATATCATTTTCGGTTGCGGAAATCGAGAAGCCTTCGATGCCTAATGTTTGAAGGTACTGATTGGCTGATGCGGTTCCTCCGATGTATTCAAACAAGATATCACATGCATTGTTGTCGCTTAGCTGGAGGGTATAGGTGAGTAGTTCGCCTATTGAAAGACTGATGCCACCGTTCGGATATTTATCGCGCAGAGGGCTGTACGTATCGGGGCGCAAGTCTTGTTTTTCTATTCGTATGTGGGTAGAAAGCGGAAGGTCTCGTTGGTCTAGATAATGCGCTACGGCTAATGCCTGGTGGTATTTCATCACACTCATAAGCGGATAATGCGCTTCATTATTAAACGTAAGCGTATCTTTCCCGTTGATGATAACGGCTACGCCGATTTCGGCTTCTGCATTCCCGATAATGTGCTGTATCTGCTCGAGCAAAGCCGGATGGGCTTTTGCAGAGAAAGTGAAAAAAATGGATAGGAGGATAGTCAGATAAGTTTTCATAGGCTTTTTGCTTGTCAAGGATACAAAAATATCTAATTTTTTCGAATCGTAAGGTAGTGATGGCATGAAATTTTGTGTCATGCCATTTTGTCAGCCGGATGCTGACAAATATGCATACGGCTGCATTGCCCGATGAAGCCGTATGCGTTGCCCGATGAAGCCTGCTTCGTGAGCCGTCGAAGCCTGCTTCATATAAGTTTAGATACAGAAACGTAAAACATTGCATGGTTTTTTACAAGTTTTCTTATTTACCTTCCCGAATTTATTCGTTTATTTCACCGATTTTTCCTACTTTTGTAATTCGAAAATTAGAAATAAACTAAAAACGGAAAATGAATCGGATTATGAATTTAAGAACTCAATCCGTATGGAGGGAAGCTAAGGATTATGTGTTTATCGCTTTAGGCATGATGATGTACGGAATTGGGTGGACGGTGTTTTTATTACCGAATGACCTTCCTTCGGGAGCCGTTCCGGGTATCGCCTCTATTATCTATTGGGCGACAGGGTTCCCGGTGCAATACACATATTTGGGGATTAACGGTATGTTGTTGCTATTGGCTTTAAAGATTTTAGGACTCAAGTTCTGCGTGAAAACCATTTGGGCGGTAGCGGTGTTAACTATATTTTTGGAAGTAATCCAACGGATAGCCGGTGACGGACTGATACACGACCAGCCTTTCATGGCATGTGTTTTAGGCGCTTCGTTTTGCGGCGGAGGCATCGGGCTTGCCTTTTCGGCAAACGGAAGTACGGGAGGTACCGATATCATTGCAGCTATCGTAAACAAGTATCGCGACATATCGCTGGGGCGGGTCATCCTGATGTGTGATGTGATTATCATTTCGTCCAGTTACCTGGTGCTTCACGATTGGGAACGGGTTGTCTACGGTTATGTAGTGTTGTTCATTACCAGTTTCGTTATCGACCAAGTGGTGAACAGCGCACGCCAATCGGTGCAGTTCTTCATCATTTCAAGTAAGTACGAGGAAATCGGACACCATATTAATAAAGACTTGCACCGGGGCGTGACCTTCATCGATGGCGTGGGATGCTATACGAACAAAGGAGTGAAAATGATGTTTGTACTGGCAAAGAAGCGCGAGTCGAACACGATTTTCCGCCTGATAAAAGACATCGACCCCCATGCGTTCGTATCGCAAAGCGCGGTTATCGGCGTATTCGGCGAAGGGTTCGACCGGATAAAAGTGAAATAAACAGAATAAGAACGTGTTAAAATCAATATATGACAACAACAAGCATTGACATCGCGAGACAAATGGTAAGTGATTATCACTTGCAGGCAGATAAGGAAAGCACGCATGCCCTTGCTGATATTTTGATTTGCAAGAAATATAAGAAGGGTGAAATGATATTGAATGAAGGCGAAGTGTGCAAATGCATGCGCTATGTAGAGAAAGGTATGCTCCGCCAGTATTATTTCAAGCACGAAAAAGACATGACTGAGCACATTTCATACGAAAAAGGTGTGGTGATTTGTCTGGAAAGTTATTTCCGCCAAGAACCTACCCGCCTGATGATAGAGGCATTGGAGCCAAGCGTGATTTGGGAAATTGATAAGGAACAGATAGACAAGCTTGCCGTAGAGCATAGCGTTATCGGCGTGTTGTACCGTAAGATTTTGGAAGATTCTTTAATCGAGTCGCAAATCAAAGCCGATACATTGCGCTTCGAACCAGCCCACGAGCGGTACAATAAGTTGCTTCAGATACATCCGGAGATATTGAAACGCGCTCCGCTGGTGTACATCGCCTCCTTGCTCCAGATGACGCCGGAGACATTGAGCCGTGTACGTGCGGCAAGCCTGACCAATTAAAGGGAGACTCGAATGGCTTACGACTTGATTACCATATTGGGACCGACCGCATCGGGAAAGACTCCCTTAGCCGCGGAACTGGCATACCGTTTGCATACGGAAATCATCAGCGGGGATAGCCGTCAGGTGTACCGCCGCATGGATTTGGGTACAGGAAAGGACTTAGCGGACTATACAGTTCGTGGCGAGCAGATTCCCTATCACCTGATTGACATCGCGGAACCGGGAACCAAATACAACGTATTCGAGTTCCAGCACGATTTCCTTCGGGCATACGAAGACATCCGAGGGCGAGGCATGATTCCCATACTTTGCGGAGGAACGGGCATGTATCTGGAATCGGTCTTGAAAGGATACAAGCTGCTTCCCGTGCCGGAGAATCCTGAATTGCGCGAAAAGCTTGCAGGAAAGTCTTTGGCAGAGTTGACCGGAATATTGGCTTCCTATAAGACGTTGCATAATTCTACGGATGTGGACACGGCAAAACGTGCGATACGCGCCATTGAAATTGAGGAATATTATCGCACCCAACCCGTTGACGCAAGGGATTTCCCTGAAATCCAAAGCTTGATTATCGGGGTGGACATCGACCGGGAATTGAGACGTGAGAAAATATCGCGCCGGTTAAAGCAACGTTTGGACGAGGGCATGGTGGACGAAGTGCGCAAGCTGATAGAGGAAGGCATTGCGCCCGAAGACCTGATTTATTACGGTTTGGAATACAAATTCCTTACCTTATATATAATAGGAGAACTGAGCTACGAAGAAATGTTCCGCCAACTGGAAATAGCCATCCATCAATTTGCCAAAAGGCAGATGACCTGGTTCAGAGGCATGGAAAGACGCGGATTTACCATTCATTGGATTGACGCGACCTTGCCCATGGAAGAAAAAATAGAGAGAATAATGGAATGGATAAATTGTTAAATTGAACACAGAGACACAAAGACACAAAGGGAAAATCTTTTAATTCTTAATTTTAAATAGAAAAACTCTGTGCCTCGGTGTCTCTGTGTTCCCATAAAAAACGGAAAAGCTTATGGCAATAGAACCTACCCGCTGGGGTGTGATATACAATCCGAAAGCCGGAAGCCGGAAGGCACAAAAGCGTTGGAAAGAAATCCGGGACTACATGGAAAGCCGTGAAGTCCAGTTCGACTATGTGCAATCGGAAGGTTTCGGTTCGGTGGAACGCTTGTCGCGCACCATGGCGAATAATGGCTATCGGACCATCGTAGTGGTAGGAGGAGACGGGGCTTTGAATGATGCCGTAAACGGCATTATGTTTTCGGATGCCGAGAATAAGCAAGACATAGCCTTGGGGATTATTCCGAATGGCATCGGAAACGACTTTGCCAAATATTGGGGACTGGATTCCGATGATTATAAAGGAGCGGTGGATGTACTCATCAACCGCCGCCTGCGGAAAGTGGATGTAGGCGTGTTCGGTTATTTCGACGGGAAAGCTCACGTAAAACGGTATTTCTTAAATGCCGTTTACATTGGCTTGGGTGCCCGTATCGTGATTATCACAAACGAAACCAAGCGTTTTTGGGGTATCCCTCTTTTCTCTTACTTGTCTTCACTTTTCTTGGTGGCATTCGAACGGAAATTATACCGGATGCACTTAAAAGTGAACGATGAACATATCCGGGGACGCCTGATGGCGGTAGCTATCGGAAGTGCGCGCGGATACGGGCTGACCCCCAGTGCGGTGCCTTATAACGGCTGGCTTGATGTTTCCTTGATTTACCGTCCGGAACTTCGCCAGTTGATTCAAGGCTTGTGGATGATGCAACAAGGACGTTTGTTGAACCATAAGACCGTTAAGCCTTACCGCACCCGTATGGTCAAAATCTTGCGGGCACAAAATGCCGAGATAAGCCTGGACGGACGTATTTGGTTCGACCGCCATTTCCCTATAGAGGTGACCATTGCTCCCGAAGCGTTGACATTGATAATACCAAGATAGTATAATTCAAGAAATTATGATACAGACAATAGAAGACCTGACCCGTTCGGACAATTTTTTCTTGTTGGCTGGACCGTGTGTGATAGAAGGCGAAGACATGGCATTGCGTATTGCAGAGCGTGTAGTGAAAATAACCGACCGTTTGCATATACCTTATGTATTTAAAGGTTCGTATCGGAAGGCAAACCGTTCTCGGCTGGATTCGTTTACGGGAATCGGGGATGAGAAGGCTTTGAAGGTGTTGGAAAAAGTGCGCAAGACGTTTGGCGTGCCGGTCGTGACCGATATTCATGCTGCGGCTGAAGCGGATATGGCTGCGGCGTATGTCGATGTGTTGCAAATTCCGGCTTTCTTATGCCGTCAGACCGATTTATTGGTAGCAGCCGCACGGACTGGGAAAATCGTCAATATCAAGAAAGGGCAATTCCTTTCTCCGGCGGCTATGCGTTTTGCGGCAGATAAAGTGGTAGAAGCAGGGAATAGCCAGGTGATGCTTACCGAACGAGGAGTGACTTTCGGTTATCATGACTTGATAGTCGATTACCGGGGCATACCAGAGATGCAATCATTCGGTCATCCGGTAATCCTTGATGTGACCCATTCTTTGCAACAGCCCAATCAGGCTTCTGGAGTGACCGGAGGAATGCCGCAGTTAATTGAAACCATAGCTAAGGCTGGTGTTGCCGTAGGAGTAGACGGCTTGTTTATGGAAACGCACGAGAATCCGGCAGAGGCAAAAAGCGATGGCGCCAATATGCTGAAACTTGACTTGTTGGAAGATTTGCTGGAAAAACTGGTGCGTATCCGCCAAAGTATCTTGTAAGATTCATTGTTTATGTTTTAATAAAAGAATATCTTTGCAGCACGAAATTTAAATAAAGAAAGATATGCTTACAATCAAACAAATTACAGAGGATACCGACAAGGTAATCCGTGGACTGGAGAAAAAGCATTTCGCCAATGCGAAAGAAACAATTGCGAAAGTAATTGAATTGAACAACAAACGCCGCACAGCACAAGGGCAATTAGATACTAACTTGGCAGAAGTCAATGCCACTTCGAAAACAATCGGTCAGTTAATGAAAGAGGGCAAGAAGGAAGAGGCAGAAGCAGCCAAGGCTCGTGTGGCAGAAATCAAGGAAGCTTGCAAAGGGCTTCAGGCTGAAATGGACCAAGCGGCTGAAGACTTGCAGAACTTGCTGTACACCATTCCGAATGTGCCATACGAGGAAGTTCCAGAAGGTGTCAGTGCCGAAGATAACCTTGTAGTAAAAATGGGAGGTATGGAGACTGAACTTCCCAAAGATGCCCTGCCTCATTGGGAACTGGCTAAGAAATACAACCTGATTGATTTCGACTTGGGTGTGAAGATTACCGGTGCCGGTTTTCCGGTTTATCGCGGACAAGGTGCCCGTTTACAACGTGCATTAATCAATTTCTTCCTTGATGAAGCCCGTGCAGCCGGTTATGAGGAAATCATGCCTCCTACGGTAGTGAACGCTGCTTCGGGATACGGTACAGGACAGTTGCCTGATAAGGAAGGACAGATGTATCATTGCAATTTGGACGACCTTTACCTGATTCCGACCGCCGAAGTGCCTGTTACAAATATCTATCGTGATGTGATTCTTGATGAGAAGCAATTGCCTATCAAGAATTGTGCTTATACCGAATGTTTCCGCCGGGAAGCCGGTTCGTATGGGAAAGACGTGCGCGGCTTGAACCGTTTGCATGAATTCTCGAAAGTGGAAATCGTGCGCATTGATACTCCTGAACATTCACGCCAATCTCATCAGGAAATGTTGGATCATGTAGAAGGCCTGTTGAAGAAACTGGAACTTCCGTACCGCATTCTCCGTTTGTGTGGAGGTGATATCAGTTTTACCGCTGCTATCTGTTATGATTTTGAAGTGTATTCGGAAGCACAAAAACGCTGGTTGGAAGTAAGCTCGGTATCTAATTTTGACACTTACCAAGCCAACCGCTTGAAATGCCGTTATCGTACAGCAAATAAGAAAACCGAACTTTGCCATACATTAAACGGTTCGGCACTGGCTTTGCCCCGCATCGTAGCAGCATTGCTTGAAAACAACCAAACACCTGAAGGCATCCGCATTCCGAAAGCGTTGGTTCCGTATTGCGGTTTCGATATGATAAAATAAGGATATATATAATAAGGAGAAAAAGACCGTCCGGCAACTTGAAGCAAAGAGATGCCGGGCGGTCTTTTTATTCGTTTTAGATTAGGAGAACGATTAAAATTGTGATGATTTTGTAAAAACGATGCCCTCAAACGGGCATAAATGTCTTTTTTTATATGAAAATAAAAAAAAAAGAGCAATTTCATTTTGTGTTGTTTATTTAATTATTAATTTTGAGGTGCTAATGAAATAACATATTTTAGAGAATTAATAACCTTAATATAACAGCTATGAGTTATTTACGATTTGACAAAACGCTGATGACGAATCTGGAAGAATCGCTGACTCGTGAAATTCTCCGGACGAATCGTTCTGGTGCGTATCATTGCTCTACGATAGTAGACTGTAACACTCGCAAATACCATGGTCTTTTAGTCATTCCGGTTCCGGAATTGGATGATGAGAACCATGTGTTGCTATCTTCGCTCGATGAAACGGTAATCCAGCATGGAGCAGAGTTTAATTTGGGACTCCATAAATATCATGGAGATAATTTTAGTCCCCGCGGACATAAATACATCCGTGAATTTGAATGCGAGAAAGTGCCTACGACTATTTATCGTGTAGGAGGAGTGGTATTGAAGAAAGAAAAACTGTTCGTTCACCACGAGAACCGGATTTTGATTCGTTATACTTTGCTGGAAGCTCATTCCAGAACCACACTCCGCTTGCGTCCGTATTTAGCTTTCCGTAGCGTACGTCAGTACACTCATGAAAACGCACAGGCAAGCCGTCATTATGATGTTGTGAAAAACGGAATCAAGACTTGTATGTATCCGGGATATCCCGAACTGTTCATGCAGACCAATTGTCCGAATGAATTCCATTTCCAGCCGGATTGGTACAGAGGCATTGAGTATCCGAAAGAACAAGAACGTGGATACGATTTCAATGAAGATTTGTACGTACCGGGCTATTTCGAAATAGAAATCACCAAAGACCAGCCGGTTGTGTTCTCTGGAGGTATTTCTGAAATTGAAACGGCAAATCTGGATCAGCTCTTCTCGGAAGAGGCAGACCGCCGTACTCCACGTGACAATTTCAAGCATTGCTTGATTAATGCCGCTCATCAGTTCTTGAACAAGCAAGGCGATGAATCGTACGTCTTGGCTGGTTATCCGTGGTTTAAATGCCGTGCGCGTGATATGTTTATTTCATTGCCGGGATTGATGCTTGCCGTTAATGAGGTTGATAAGTTTGAAATGGTGATGAATACGGCATCCAAGGCTATCTATGAATTCATGAAAGGGGAGCCTGCTACGTTGAAAGTCTATGAAATGGAACATCCGGATGTGTTGCTATGGGCTGTATGGACTATCCAGCAATATGCGAAAATGGTGTCACGTGATGCGGCACGAAGCAAATATGGAACATTGCTGAAAGACATCATGGCTTATCTGTCTGAAGGGAAACATCCGAACTTGAAAGTTTGTGACAATGGATTGGTATATGCTCAAGGTAGAGATAAAGCCATTACGTGGATGAATGCCACTTCAAATGGACGTCCGGTTACTCCACGTACAGGATACATTGTTGAATTTAATACCTTGTGGTATAACGCATTGATGTTTGTCGGAGAATTGTTGGGTGAAGGAGGCGATATTGAATTTGCAGGAACCCTGACCCAATTGGCAGAAAAGGCTAGTAAGGCATTTGTTGATACATTCTTGAACGAATACGGTTATCTGCTTGATTACGTAGATGGAGACATGATGGATTGGAGCGTGCGCCCGAATATGATATTTGCAGCAGCTTTTGATTATTCTCCGTTGAATGCAAAGCAAAAGAAAGGTGTCGTTGATATTGTAACCAAAGAATTGCTTACCCCGAAAGGTTTACGTTCGTTAAGTCCGAAGAGCGGTGGATATAATCCGAATTATGTAGGTCCTCAGGTTCAACGTGATTATGCTTATCATCAAGGTACTGCCTGGCCGTGGCTGGAAGGATTCTATTTGGAAGCTTATTTGCGCATCTACAAGCGTAGTGCTATTTCCTTCGTAGAACGCCAGATGATTAGTTTCGAAGATGAATTATCACTCCATTGCGTAGGTTCTATTCCTGAATTATTCGATGGAAACCCGCCGTTTAGAGGCAGAGGAGCCATTTCGTTTGCTATGAATGTGGCACAAATATTGAGAACTTTAAATCTGTTAGAAAAATATGATAATCAGTAAAAGGGAGGAAATACTATGAAAGTTTTAATGTTTGGATGGGAATTTCCTCCCCATATCTTGGGAGGTTTAGGTACAGCCAGTTACGGACTTACCAAAGGATTGGCACAACAAGAGGACATGCAGATTACGTTCTGCATCCCTAAGCCATGGGGAGACGAAGACCAAAGCTTCTTGAAAATCATCGGTATGAACAGTGTGCCTATCGTATGGCGTGATGTACAATGGGATTATGTAAAGAATCGTGTGGGCAATTATATGGACCCGCAACTTTATTATGATTTGCGTGACCACATCTATGCTGATTTCAATTATATGCACACCAATGACTTGGGCTGTATGGAATTTTCAGGACGTTATCCGGATAACCTGCATGAGGAAATCAACAATTATTCGATTGTGGCAGGAGTTGTTGCACGCCAACAGGATTTCGACATTATCCATTCACACGACTGGCTGACTTATCCTGCAGGCATCCATGCAAAACAAGTTTCGGGCAAACCATTGGTTATCCACGTGCATGCAACCGATTTCGACCGTAGCCGTGGTAATGTAAATCCGACTGTATATTCGATTGAAAAGAACGGTATGGATCATGCAGATTGCATCATGTGTGTAAGTGAATTGACACGCCAGACGGTTATCAACAAATACTACCAAGACCCGCGTAAGGTATTTACCGTACATAATGCGGTATCTCCGTTGTCGCAGGAAATTCAGGATATTGTGCCTCATAAGAATCCGAAAGAGAAAATCGTTACTTTCTTAGGACGTATCACCATGCAAAAAGGTCCTGAGTACTTTGTTGAAGCAGCGGCTATGGTTCTGAAACGTGCGCATCATGTACGTTTTGTAATGGCTGGTAGCGGCGATATGATGGATGCTATGATTCGCCTGGCTGCAGAAAGAGGCATTGCCGACCGTTTCCACTTCCCCGGCTTCATGAGAGGAAAACAAGTGTACGAGGTGCTGAAAGCCAGCGATGTTTACATCATGCCTTCGGTTTCCGAACCGTTCGGTATTTCTCCGCTGGAAGCAATGCAGTGCAGCGTGCCTACGATTATCTCGAAACAATCGGGTTGTGCGGAAATCTTAAGCAAATGTATTAAAACCGATTATTGGGATATCCATGCTATGGCAGATGCTATCCATGCCATCTGTACTTATCCGGCATTATACGAATACCTCCGCGATGAAGGAAAGAAGGAAGTGGACGGTATTGTATGGGAAAAAGTAGGCGTGAAAATCCGTGGCTTATACGAACAGACTTTAAAAAATTGTGGACAACTATAATTATACAAAATCGATATGAAAACAATCTGTCTTTACTTTGAGATACACCAGATTATACATTTAAAACGTTATCGTTTTTTTGAAATCGGTACAGACCATTATTATTATGATGATTATGCCAATGAGCAGGGTATCAACGATGTTGCCGAACGTTCTTACATTCCGGCATTGACCACCCTGATTGAAATGGCTAAAAATAACGAAGGAGCTTTCAAGGTTGCTTTGTCTATTTCAGGAGTAGCACTCGAGCAATTGGAAATTCATGCGCCTGCCGTTATCGAACTCTTGCAAGAACTGAATGCTACAGGTTGCTGCGAATTTATTTGCGAACCCTATTCTCATGGCTTGTCCGCATTGGCAAACGAAGAGTGCTTCCGCGAAGAAGTAGAAGTGATGCGCAAGAAAATCAAGGATTACTTTGGCCAAGACCCGAAGGTATTCCGCAACTCCAGCTTGATTTACGACAATGAAATTGGAGGCATCGTTGCCAGCATGGGCTTCAAGGGACAATTGATAGAAGGTGCTAAGCACGTTTTGGGATGGAAGAGCCCGCATTACCTCTACCACTGCACCGAGAATCCGAATCTGAAGCTCTTGATGCGCGACTTCAAACTTTCGGACGATATCAGTTTGCGTTTCTCTAATTCAGAATGGAGCGAATACCCGTTGTTTGCCGATACTTATATTGATTGGATTGCATCGCTGCCTGAAAACGAACAAGTCATCAATATTTTCATGGAACTTTCTGCTTTGGGTGTTGCCCAGCCGCTTTCATCCAATATCCTTGAATTCTTGAAGGCATTACCGGGATGTGCAAAACAGAAAGGCATTACATTCTCTACTCCGACCGAAATTGTGACTAAGTTGAAATCAGTTGACATGATGGATGTACCTTATCCGATGTCATGGTCAGATGAAGAAAGAGACATCAGCCCGTGGTTGGGTAATGTGATGCAACGTGAAGCATTCAATAAATTGTATAGTGTAGCAGAACGTGTACATCTTTGTGATGACCGTCGTATCAAGCAAGACTGGTATTATTTGCAAGCAAGTAATAATTTCCGTTTTATGACTACCAAAGATACAGGTGTAGGTCTGAACCGCGGCATTTATGATTCGCCTTACGATGCATTTACGAATTATATGAACATTTTAGGTGATTTCTTGGCACGTGTCAATGCATTGTATCCTGTAGATATGGATAACGAAGAATTAGGTTCTCTGCTTACTACTATCAAGAATCAAGGTGAAGAGCTTGTTCAACTGAATGAGGAAGTTGCTAAGCTTCAAGCCGAATTGAAGAAGGCAGAAGCAAAGAAACCGGCTGCAAGGAAAACTACAACAACTAAGAAAACGACAACTAAGAAGGAAAAAGAATAATTTTCTGTATTAGACGTTGTACGAGGCTATTTCAAAAATGAAGTTGATATTCATATTGAAATAGCCTCGTATTTTTTGTTTCTTCAATGAATAGATAGGGTAGTCTTCATTGTTTGCCTATCTGCTGTCACTTCGTTGGTACAGCGGGCTTTACTTTGAAGGTTAGTGTACCGGCTTTCACCAAGTCGTTGTGGTTGATGCGGTATCCGCATTTCTTGTCTCCCATACGGATGTAGTCGATGAAGCCCCAGTCGGAATTACCTTGTTCGTTCACACGTTCGATGACTAACTTATCTCGTCCGTAGTATTTCGGGTCAAGCTTAATCGTGATCTTGTCGAATGTGGGAGTGGTTAGCGTATATTCGGGTACACCCGGACAGTCGGGATAGAAGCCCATCATGCTGAAGATTGCCCACGATGACATCGTGCCTGTGTCTTCATTGCCCGGCAGACCGTCGGGCTTCGTGGTGAAGTATTTGGCAAGCAGGTCTCTAACCAAAAGCTGCGTGCGGTGTTCTTCGCCCTTGAAGTAGCTGAACAGGTAAGGATAGGCGATGTCGGGTTCGTTGGCAGGGTCGTACAGGCCGTTGTCGAACACCATTTGCAGTTTGTCGACAAACTTCTTCTTTCCGCCCATCAGTTTGGCAAGCCCCATTACATCGTGAGGTACGTAGAACGTATAGTTCCAGGCACATCCTTCGTGGAAACCGGGATTCGGTTCGAAGTTAGCCCCTTGTTTGGGGTCGAATGGCGAATAGAAGGTGCCGTCGGGCAGGATAGGACGGAAAGTGCCGAACTCCTTGCAGTAGTAATGCTTGTATCCCATTGAGCGGTCGTAGAACAGCTTGGCGTCGTCTTTCTTGCCAAGCGCTTTGGCAAGGGTGGAAAGCGAATAGTCGGCAATGTAATATTCCAATGCATGCGATACGGAGTTGTCGAATTGTTCGCGCAAGGGGACATAGCCCAGTGAAATGTAATCATCGTTGTCGGGGCGGAGCAAGTTGTCTTTTCCCGGCGTGTCAGCTCCTTTGCGCATGGCTTCGTAAGCCACGTCCATATCGAAGTCGCGCAATCCTTTCATCCATGTGTCTACAATAACGGGAATGGCAGGGTCGCCTTCCATGGTCAAGGTCTCACGTCCGTACAGTTCCCATTTGGGCAGCCAGCCGTGTTCCTTGTACATATCGATCATAGTGTTTATCATGTCCATTTGGCGTTCTGGATAGACTAAGGTCATCAACTGGTGCAAGTTGCGGTAGGTGTCCCATAATGAGAATACGGTGTAACGGTTTCCTTTTGTGGTAAGGATTTGGTCTCCTTCCATTTGCGGATATTCGCCGTTCACGTCTTGCAACAAGTTGGGATGAATCAACGCATGATAGAGTGCGGTGTAGAATACGGTCTTTTGGTCTTTGGTCCCGCCTTCTACCAAGATGCGTCCCAAGTCTTCATTCCAGCGGGTACGGGCTTCGTTGCGGATAGCGTCGAAATGTTGTCCGTGTTGCTCTTTCTCCAAGTTTTCGCGCGCATTCTCAATGCTGACGAATGAAACTCCCATGGCGACTTCAATTTGTTCACCCGCTTCGGTATCGAAAGTGAACCATGCACCGATGTCGTCGCCGGCTATGTCCTTATTGTATTTGGTATAGAGCTTGTATTTGCCTTGGTCGGGATCCCATTCGGCTTCCACGCCTTGCATGGGGCGTTGCTTTTTCCAATAGCCGGCAGCTTTCGGGGCTTGGCTGACGCGCATCACGAAGTAAATGGGGAATACAGCCTGCGGATTGTAACAGAATGTACCCAAGACCTTCATGCCTTCTATCTCTTGGTCGTTGACTCGTCGCATATAGGCACCCGACTCATTGGTCAGTCCTTCGCCTAAGTTGAGCAGGATGTGGCTTTCGCCTTTCGGGAAAGTAAAACGGGTCAGTCCGGTGCGTGGCGTAGCGGTAGCTTCAGCCTGTATGCCATATTTGGTGAGCGAGATGGTGTAATAACCCGGTGTGGCGTTCTCTTTCTCGTATTTGCTTCCGTAGTTGTGATAATCTACATCTAATTTGCCTGTAGTAGGCATCAACAGGAGTGAGCCTAATTCGGGACATCCCACGCCGCTCAGGTTGACGTGCGAAAAACCGGTGAAGAAACTGTTAGTGTATTCGTAGGGGGTAGACCACCAGCGCGCATCCTTGTCGTAGGTATTGTCGGGCGAACCCATTACATTGAATGGTACGACCGACATCATGCCGTTGGGGCAAATGGCTCCGGGATTGCAAGTGCCGAAGTTGGTAGTGCCGATGAACGGGTTCACGTAGTCGGCGGGGGCTTCTTGTGCTGCCAGCGGTGTCAACAGGAATAGGCTGGCTATGCAAGTGAGCAGATGTTTCATGTCTTTCAGGTTTAAGGGTGAGTAAATAGGATAATAATGGAACACAAAGACACAAAGGCACAGAGATAGGTGGTGGTACAGCACAAAGTTATTATGAAGATGGTATCCGTTTGTCATTCGAACAATGGGGCGTAAGTGGCGCTGATACATATATGAGTAATTCCACCTCAACTCCGACAGCATACAATGACCCGACTGGAACGAATAGTTTTGCTACTCCGTTGTCAACTATTACCATTGCATGGGATGAGAATGCTACTACTGAGGTGAAACTTGAACGCATCATTACACAGAAATGGATTGCCAACTGGATGCTTGGAAATGAAGCTTGGGCAGATCATCGTCGTACAGGTTATCCGCGTTTGATGCCGGCTACTGCAAGTGGAAACAAAAGTGGTGGAGCTGTTAACTCGAACGTAGGTGCCAACCGTATCCCGTATCCGACCAATGAGTTTGTCAGCAATAAAGTAAACGCTGATGCTGCTGTAGTTACATTGAACAGTGAATCTTCGCAAGGTTCGGGCAACAATTACACCACTCACGTATGGTGGGATAAGAAGCCGGGAAGAGAAAACATCTATGCCGGTAGTGCCAATTAAAACAATTAACCTAAAATTCAAAGCGATATGAAAAATAAATTGAAAACAGCTTTGGGCTTGTTCGCTATGGGAAGCCTGGCGATGGTTTCTTGTACGGATGTGGAAAGCGTGGAGATTGTACAACCTACGGTGGAAGAAACCTACCCGGAATCTTACGCGGCTTACGTACAAGCCTTGAATGAATATAAAGCATCTGACCATAAGATTGTATATGCATGGTTTGATAATAGTGAAAAAGTGCCTCAAAGCGCAGGGCAACATATCACGAGTATACCCGATAGCGTGGATGTCATTTCAATGATGTATCCTGAATCGTTAGCAGAGTTTGAATTGAACGATATGGAAGAAGTGCGTGGAAAAGGAACAAAGGTGGTTTACACTGTCAGTGTTCCTGATATTGAGCAGGCATGGGTCGATCAGCAGTTTGCCAATGGTGGTGACCAATCTACCATGACATCTGAATTTAATGCTTATTTGCAGACTCAATTGGATGCGTTATTTGCTTGTTCCGCTTCATTTGACGGTGTGATTGTAGAATTTGTCGGGCAAGATCCGACATTCATGACGGAGACCACTCTTGCTGCATACGAGGCTAAACAAAACATCGTGTTGAATGCGGCAAGTACATGGAAAAATGCAAATGCCGATAAAATCTTGACTTGGCAAGGCAAGCCGCAAAACTTGACTGATAAAAGTATTTTGACTTCGTGTGATTGCATTATTTTGGATATCGATGATGTAGAAGACACCAATCGTTTGATGCTTACAGTGCAACAAGCATTGACCGAAGGTGTGCCTACTGACAATATTCTGATTGCCGTATCGACTACACCAGAAAGTTCTTCGGATACTTCGTATGGTTATTGGGGTAGCACACGTGCGTTGGGTGAAGTAGCTAATTGGGTGTCTGCAGGTTATCCGGCAACCGATGGCTTTACTCGTGCAGGTATTGCTATTTACAATGTGCAGAACGATTATTATGCTACAGGCGGTCTGTACACATACGTGAAAGAGGCTATTAATACTTTGAATCCAGCTCCAACTAAATAAAGATTGACTTATGAAACTGAAACATATTTATTTTGCTTCTTTGATGGCAGTGGCTGGTGGTATATTTACTGGCTGCTCGGATGACATCGAGAATTTCGATAATCAGATGTTTGTGACCGATACAACACCCGCAGTGGTGTTGATGATGGCTACGGCTGAGGACGAAACGCAAGAATTTACATTCTCTATTCCGAAACCGCAAGATTCGGATGTAACGTTTACCATTGCTGCTGATGCAAATAAGGTTCAGACGTATAAAGATATTTATACGGACGGCACGAAAGAGATAGAAATGGTTCCGAGTGAGAATTATGAACTGGCTACTACACAAGGCGTGATAAGAGCTGGAAGTTTGAACTCTGATCCGATTGCTATCAATTTCATGGGATTGAGCACAATGGATGACACGAAAACTTACGTGTTGCCAGTTACAGTGACTAGTTGTAGTATTGGCGTGTTGGGTTCACAGAATACTCGTTACTATGTATTCCAAAAAGGTGCATTGATTAATGTAGTAGCAAATGTGGATGACAACGCTCTTCGTCCAGGTAATGCATGGGCTACTCCCGATAAGTTTAAGAATTTGACCAAACTGACTTGTGAAGCGTTGATTTATCCGTATTCATTAAGCGGTGAAGGTCACGAATCGGGTATTAGTACATTGATGGGTATTGAAGGCAACTTCCTGTTCCGTTTTGGTGATGCAGGATTGGCATCTAATATTCTGCAGATAGCAACTGGCAAATCAGGCAATTATGCTGTAAGCCGTGCGGTAGAAGAGAATGTTTGGACACACGTTGCCATTACTTATGATAGTGATGCGCAGGAAGTCAAGGTTTACTTCAACGGTAATTTGGTAGATTCATTTACCGGTGTTAATCAAGGTCCTGTAGACTGGAGCCCGGAATATTCGAATGATAACGACGGTAAGGCACGCAGTTTCTGGGTAGGACACTCGTACAGTGCTTCACGTTGGTTTGAAGGTGAAATGTCGGAAGTCCGCATTTGGGATAAAGTGTTGACTCAAGAAGAAATCAATGCTGAGAATCATTTCTATGCAGTTTTGGAACCCGAAAATGAACCGAATCTGTTAATGTATTGGAAACTGAACGATGGTGTTGACGAGATTAAAGACTACAGTCAATATGGCAATAATGGCGTGACTGAAGTTGCAGGATTGAAATGGGTTTCTGTCAGCTTGCCTTCAGAAGAATAATAAAAGGAGTAACAACCTTAAAAATTAGAATGAATTATGAAACATATAACTTTTAAATCAGCTTTCATGGCAATGGCTCTCGTATGTTCGGGAGTGGCTTTTACAGCCTGTGAAGATGATATCGAAGTGCCTAACAATACGCCGAATCTTTGGGAGAACGTTGGTGAGGCATTTGGTGCGGTACGTTCGGCTGCCGGAGCAAGAATGGGTACAACTTTGACTGTACGTAATGGTGAGGCGGCTACAGGTTATGTATATTTTGAATTAAGCAAAACATCGGATACCGACACGCAGGTGACCTTTACGGTAAACAATGACTCGTTGCAATCGTATAACAAAAAAAATGGCACAAGCTATACCGCTTATAATGGCGTGACTTTGGAAAATGGTGGTACGGTAACTATTCCGGCAGGACAGCGTAAGTCAGATTACGTAGCTGTCAACATTCCGGCTGGTGGAAACGGTGATGCGGTTGCTATCACGGCTACAGCCAATGATGGCGTGACGGTTTCGCAAAACAATACAATGTACGTATATCAGGTTGCTGAAGTGACCATTCCGCAACACAATAAAGCTATCAAGAATTTATGCTACATTGAAGTAAATAATGAAAATCCGTTGAACGCAGGTGAATACACCTTATCGGGTGGTGAACCGTTCTTCGATATCGTGAGCATATTTGCTGCTAACATGAACTTGAGTGCAGACGGTAAGCCTTATATCTATTGCAACGACCAAGTGACTTTTGTATTGCAACATGCAGATGAAATCATCCGTCCGTTGCAGGAAAAAGGTATCAAGGTTCACCTTTCTATTTTGGGTAATCATGATGATGCTGGTATGCGTAGTTTGAGTGAAGAAGGTGCAAAAGCTTTCGCACAAGAACTGAAGATGTATGCCGATATTTATGGATTTGACGGTTTTGATTTCGATGATGAATATTCTTCTTATGCTGAAGGTTCCTTTAAAGGAAGTGCTCAATCGGGTTCGGGTGTTGTAGCTTCGGTAGACGAATGTACAGGTGCAAACTACACCCGTATGTTGGAAGTGTGTCGTGAAGTATTGCCGAAGAGCGAATGTGCATTTGGTATCTATTGGTATCGTAGTGATGACCATCCGGTGGGCGATAATTTGGAAGATTTGATTGACTATACTGTATATGGTACGTATGGTGCTTTCCGTGATTATTACAGCCAAGACATTAACAATGAAATGGAAGCTCCGTATGCGATTACTTTGGTAGGTGAGAATGATAATGGTAATGCAAGAATAGTTCCAGTGAATGAAGAATATTTGCAGACTGTAAAAGACAATTACGGTTATTTTGCATTCTATAATTTGAAATCTACTCGCTTGTACACTCCGACATTTGATGAGGTTGCTAATATTTTGTATGATGGACAAACTGTAGATTGGACGGGTAATGTATATGCTCGTACTGAAATGACTCCGGTTCAATTCAATGAACCTTCATACGATTCGTATATTGGTACATGGAAAGTTTCATCTGCTAACTCGTTGTATTACTTCATTAGTACGACTGACGAAAGCCAGTGGTGGGATTGGCACAATGCCAAAGAATTCACAATTCGTATCGAAGCGAAAGAAGCTGGAAAGACTTATAACGTTTATAGTTGGGAAAGTGATATCAATTCATCTGGTAAAGTTACAGACACTTTGCCGTTCGAAATGGAGTTCAATGAAAAGTATGGAACAGCTACCATATCTGAAGGTACATTTGGTGAGTTGAATGGTCTGCAATATGTAATGGGTGTTGGTACATACGGAGGACCGTGGACTGCTAATGAGGCTTATTCTTATCGTTTGGAAACCTGTCCGGGCGGAGTCGTACAGATGATTAGCAATGCTGCTCACCGATATGGTTTGGGAGTATTCCAAATTGGTGAAGACGGAACATACACATCTGTTCCGGATAGAACTGAAGACCATTCTTGTGGAACATATACATTATCTCGTTAAATACTCTCTACCTGTTGTTTAATAGATAAATAAAGTGAAGAAGCCGGAATCTGTGTGTGATGCATAGGTTCCGGTTCTTTTTTATATAAAAGATAAGGATAGAATCTTTGACCTTTTCAACAATGCTTTTTGAGCCTCACAGCAATTCTGTTATGGGGCTTTTCTCGTAATTTTGTATTTATAAAATAGGAGAAGATGGAAAAGAGACTGATTACTTTTCCTGACGGGCGGCAAGTTTGTCCGCTCGGACAGGGCACTTATCAAATGGGACATCGGCGAGGTGAGGAAATAAAAGCCTTGCAGCGGGGCATTGATTTGGGATTGACACTGATAGATACAGCTGAAATGTATGGTACGGAAGATTTGGTGGGCGAAGCTGTCCGTCCCTACCGTGATAAAGCGTTTATTGTGAGTAAGGTTTTGCCAAGCAATGCCAGTTACGAAGGAACGAAACGTGCTTGCGAACGGAGTTTGCAACGGCTCGGAACGGATTATATCGACCTTTATCTGCTGCACTGGATTGGGCGGTATCCTTTTGCAGAGACCGTCCGTGCATTAGTGGAATTACAACAAGAAGGGAAGATTCTGCAATGGGGAATGAGCAACTTGGATGTAGCGGATATGGAGCATATTCTTTCGCTTCCGCACGGGACGGATTGTGCAGCCAATCAGGTGCTTTATAACTTGAAAGGCCGTGGAATCGAGTATGACCTTATTCCATGGAGCGAGGCGCACCGTATCCCCGTGATGGCTTATACGCCGCTCGGAGAAGGGCGTTTGAGGAATCATAAGACGTTGATTGAAATCGCTCGTAAGCATCATACCACTCCCACGCAAATCATATTGGCTTGGGTGATGCGTACTTCGAATGTTATCGCTATATCGAAGGCGGGCAGCGTTGTTCATGTAGAAGAAAACGCGCAAAGCCTTGATATTATCTTGACGGAAGAAGATTTACGTGAGATAGATGCAGCATTTCCTCCTCCCACGCGGAAAATACGTTTGGCAGGTTGGTAGTTTTTAATGAAGGATTAAGAATGAGAGATAAGGAATTTCCTTTTGTAAATTCTGTGATGATTAGGCGATGGGCTTTTGGCTTTCTTAACACAGCAATCCCTTCATCAATAAGAAAAGCTTTGTACATTTGCTGTAAACCATAAAAACAGACGATTTATGAAAATGCGTGTATTTTTAGGAATGCTGGTAATGTGCTTTGTATTAGGTGTATATGCCGAAAGTGACCCTACTTCGTTTGTTCGGAACCGCTATCCGGATGCCCGTATCTTGGATAAGGATTACGATGACGGATTTATCGAAGTGAAGATGAAACATCGGGGAACGGAGAAAATCGCTATCTTCAATCCCGAGGGCAGATGGTTGCGTACGATGTGGGAAGTGCATCGAAGCCGTCTTCCGCATGCGGTTATTAATGTATTGAAGCGTTCGGGATTTGTTTACGAGGAGATTGATGATAACGACAATAAGGCGATGGAGAACCGCAGGGGGATGTATTACATCGTGCAGGCAGACCGAAACGACCGAAGTTATGTGTTGGTGGTATCGGAAAGAGGCAACATTATTGAGCGTTTTTATGATGACGAGTGGGACGATGAATGGGATGAAGGACGCTGGGAAGGCGAGTTTTGGGATGACGGGGAAGACCATTTCGATGAAGGAGACGATGAATGGGACGACCGCCGTCATCATGTCCGCCGTCCGCACCGTAATCATCGGCATCACGGATGTTGTGGAGAAGACGATGGTGAGGACCATTTCGATGAAGGAGATGATGAATGGGATGACGGTGAAGATTGAAAATGGTTTGATTTGAGAAGGATATGAAGAAAGATTCCCCGTGGGCATGGGTGCCTACACTCTATTTTGCTGAAGGTTTGCCTTATATTGCGGTGATGACCCTTTCGTTAGTGATGTACAAGCGCATGGGCATTTCGAATACAGAGGTGGCTTTGTACACGGGCTGGCTGAACTTACCTTGGGTCATCAAGCCTTTGTGGAGTCCGTTCATCGACTTGATGCGTACCAAGCGTTGGTGGATTGTCACGATGCAGTTGCTGATAGGCGCGGCATTGGCAGGCATCGCTTTTCTGATACCTGCCGATCATTTCTTTCAGTCTACATTGGCATTGTTTTGGCTGATGGCGTTTGCGTCTGCCACACACGATATTGCCGCCGACGGATTCTATATGTTAGGGCTTACTCCTCATCAGCAAGCCTTGTTTGTAGGTATCCGAAGTACGTTTTACCGCTTGGCTACTATAGCCGGACAAGGTTTGCTCATCATGTTTGCGGGATATTTGGAGAAATCGGCGCGTGGTATTCCTTTTGCGTGGAGCATGACGTTCCTTCTTTTATCAGGACTGTTTTTGGCTGTGTTTGTTTATCATACGTTCGTCCTTCCGCATCCGAAGTCAGACCGGAGGGCTGCAACCTTGTCGGCAAGTAGTTTGTGGCGTGAGTTCTTGCTTACTTTCCGTTCGTTTTTCCAGAAAGAAGGCATCGGGGTGGCTTTGCTGTTTATGTTGTTTTACCGTTTCCCCGAAGCACAGTTGGCAAAGATGGGTATTCCGTTCTTGCTCGACCCTGTGTCTGAAGGCGGATTAGGGATGACTACCGAACAAATTGGTTTCACCCAAGGAACGGTAGGTATTATCGGGCTGACGATAGGAGGAATCTTGGGTGGAATTGCCGTGTCCCGTCATGGGCTGAAGCATTGGTTATGGCCGATGGTTTGGGCGATTTCCTTGCCCGATTTGGTGTATGTCTATTTAAGTTATTTCCCCGAAACGAGTTTGTTGTGGGTTAATGTCTGTATCTTTGTCGAACAGTTCGGATACGGATTTGGCTTTACCGCCTATATGATGTATCTCATTTATTTTTCGCGCGGGACGCACAGTACGGCACATTATGCCATCTGTACGGCGTTTATGGCGTTAGGCATGATGCTTCCGGGTATGGCGGCGGGCTGGCTTCAGGAGCAGTTGGGCTATCAGCTGTTCTTCATTTGGATTATGGTATGTTGTGTGGCAACCTTTGCCGTCACGGCATTGTTGAAGATAGACCCGGAGTTTGGGAAGAAATGAATTTAATTAAGAGTGAAGAATGAATTATTTTAATCAGTGTAATCTGTGGTGAGGAAATGTTAGCATATACGTATATAGAACAAGGAAAGTTTGAGTTGAGAGAAAAGCCGAGACCTCGGCTGGAGAATGAACGTGAAGCTATTGTGCGGGTCACGTTAGGAAGTATCTGTACCAGCGATTTGCATATTAAGCACGGAAGTGTGCCGCGTGCTGTGCCGGGCATTACCGTAGGGCATGAAATGGTGGGCATTGTGGAAGAAGTAGGCGATGCTGTCCAGAATGTAAAGCCGGGCGACCGTGTGGCGGTTAATGTGGAGACTTTTTGCGGAGAATGTTTTTTCTGCAAGCATGGGTATGTGAATAACTGCACCGACCCTGACGGCGGTTGGGCATTAGGATGTCGGATTGACGGTGGTCAGGCAGAATATGTGCGGGTCCCTCATGCTGACCAAGGATTGAGCCGCATACCTGATAGTGTGAGCGATGAGCAGGCTTTGTTTGTGGGCGATATTCTTGCTACCGGATTTTGGGCGGCTCGTATTTCCGAGATAACGCCCGAAGATACGGTATTGATTATCGGTGCCGGTCCCACGGGAATCTGTACGCTTCTGTGTACAATGTTGAAATGTCCTCGCCGTATCATCGTATGCGAAAAATCGCTTGAACGCATCCGTTTTGTACGTGACCATTATCCCGATGTATTAGTGACTACTCCCGATGAATGCTTTGACTTTGTGCGTACGCATAGCGACCATGGAGGAGCTGATGTAGTGTTGGAAGTGGCAGGTGCGCGTGATACGTTTCAGTTGGCATGGCAATGCGCCCGACCAAATGCGATTGTGACTGTGGTAGCTATGTACGATGAACCTCAAGTTTTGCCTTTGCCTGATATGTATGGCAAGAATTTGACTTTTAAAACGGGAGGAGTGGACGGATGCGATTGTGCGGAGATACTTCGTTTGATAGAAGCTGGTAAGATTGATACGACTCCGCTTATTACTCATCGTTTTCCGCTTAGCCGCATTGAAGAAGCTTATCGGCTTTTCGAAAATAGGGAGGACGGAGTGATTAAAGTTGCGATAGGATAATTGAAACGCAGATTTTCGCAGATTAACGCAGTTTAAATTAATTATTAAAATTATATTTGCGAAAATCTGCGTTAATCTGCGTTTCAAATTAAAGAAAACCCAATCACTTGATGATTCGATAATAATCTTCTTTGCGGAGTTTGGCTTGTGCCGGAGCTTCAGCTGGATAGCCTAAGGCAAGGGCACCGATGCCCATCAGTCCGTCGGGCAATCCCCATTCTTTCATCAGTTGTTTTCCTTCTTCTGTGCTGAACATTTCGCGTTCGCGATGTATCCAGCAGCTTCCTAATCCGATAGCATGGGCTGCCAACATCATATTTTCTAAGATACAGCTTCCGTCTTGTATCGGGTTGTGCGCATCGGCAGGAGCGAACACCAATACATAGGTAGGCGCATCGTAATAAGGATTAAAGGTTACGCCCATAATCTGAGCGTTCATCGCTCCTAATTTCTCACGCAGTTCTTCGTTTTGTATGGCTACGATGTAGGGTGCTTGCAGTCCGCGCGAAGTGGGTGCATACGTGCCGGCTTCGAGCACGGCTTTCAGTTCTTCGTCCGTAATCTGTTGTGCTTGATATTTGCGGCAGCTACGGCGCGTTTGGATAAGTTCAAGAAAGTCAGTTCTCATAAATCTGATATTTTAGAATGTTTGTTATGTTCGCTTTGAAACGCAGATTAACGCGGATTCTCGCAGATGTAATTTTTTTGTTACGTCTGATTACAAATCCAGCGTGACACTTAATTAATTCAATCTGCGGAAATCTGCATTTCTTCATAATGTGGTGAATCAGTACAGTTTTCTTATTTCCGCATTTTTGTAATAATGCAGCAAGATGTTGTTGTAGCTGAATCCTTGTTCGCCCATGACGGCGGCTCCTATTTGGCACAAGCCTACACCGTGTCCCCATCCGGCTCCGGTCAGTTGAAACCATGTGGGTGCTCCGTCTACGATTTCACCTTTATCTACTACAAATGCCGAACTGAACAAGTGGGTGGGCGAGAGGGTGCGCCGTATCTCCAATTCCTTACCGATAATCAACGTCTTTTCCGAACCTACGATTTTCAGCTTGCTGATGCGTCCCGATTTTCCCCGCTCTATGGGGATGAGGTCGAGTATCTTTCCGTAATCGCTTTTGGTTTTCGTGCGGATAAGTTCGGCTATCTCGGCTTGGGTATAACGTATTTTCCAGCGGTAGAAATCGGTGGTTTCATAATCGTAGTTATTCAGAATTTGGCGGATAATGGCTTTATCGTGCGTATGGCAGAAGCTTTCGGGGGTGGAACGAATCCATTTCTCAGCTTCTTCTTCGCGGGTCAGGTCGGGAACGGATTGTTCTTCTTCCGTGTCGCGTACCGCGCTTAAATAAGGATAATGCTTGTCTTCCCAGCAGGTGCTGAACTCTTCGGTCACTCCTCCGCAACACTTCGAGAAACGTGCGTCGCAAATGCCGTTTTTATACATCAATACCTGTCCGCGGGTGGCTTTCACGGCTTCTTCTACCCGTTGGTTTGATGCCTTGGTGATGCCTTGGTAACGCTGGCAATGGTCATCGGCGCATACGTCAAAGATAGTATGGTCTTCGCGGTCGTACCAACGGATGTATTCGGTTTCGGTCTTGATGAAAGAGAAGAAACCGTTGTCTTTCTTGCTTAGGGCTTTCCGCCTTTCTATCTGTGCCAATAACCAGCTTCGGGAGATGACGGCATGTGCTTTCAGAAACTCCGGAGAGGAAGTGGCGTTCATTTCCGAAGAGATGACACTAATCAGGTAATCTTCGGCAGGCAGGATGTTGATAGCGGTAATCTTTCCTTCGTCTACTACCAATTTCAGCACACCGATGAAATGTTGGGTCTCCTGACGTTCCCAATGGAAATTAATGCCGATTGTTACATTGTGGATAGCAAAAGAAGCTTCGTTTTCCAATGGAGTGAAAGTCAGTTCCTGATACAAATTGCCGTTCCACAGGATGCCTCCTTCGCTGAACGACACGCGTTGTTCGCCTTCTACGCTTTCGCCTTTGGCAAGGAAACGTCCGTTCAGCTTAAATTCTATTTCTTGTGCGTTGAGTATGCCTACGCTTATTTCGGGTTCTTTCATTGTTATGTGTTTTATTCACCACAGAGGACACAGAGTATCACAGAGGGAATGGTTTCAATGTAAAAACTCTGTGTGCTCTGTGGGGAGTCTTGTTCATAAACTTACTTCTTGGTATATTTGTCGTATTTCTTCTTCTGTCAAGTTCTCAAAATCTTCGCGGCGTGGCGTTACAATCAAGCCAGCCATATCCAATGCACCGGGACTGACCAAGCGTTGCGTTTCGCCTTCTGCCGTGTAGCAGGAAGGGCGGTGCTTGTCTCTGGGGATGTATGCAACGGTAAATCCTCGTTTTTCATCGGTCCAAGCGAAGAGGTTATAACGGGGTTCGTCTTCATTCGGATGCAAGGGCAAGGAGTGAAGATAATCTTCTATTAATCTGACATCAGAAGCCGAAGTCCTTTCGGTAATGAATGCTTGAATGGGGCAGGTATATCCTTCGATGCGATAGCTTCGGCACATATTCCCATCGGATAAGGATGCTTGTCCGACGAGTGTGGCGGTTTCCATCAATCGGTCCCATTGCAAGATAAGGGGAATATCCTGCATTCGTGCCGCTTGGAAATGGAAATGGTCGGGTGCCGATGCCCCACATTTGGCTCCGTTATAAAATACGGCATAACCCGGTGCGAAATGTTCGTTTAACCATTCCACTAATCTGCCCGGCAATTGACGTTCGGTTTTCCCCGCAAGTGTCTGAGGCTGATGCCGTTCGCTGGAGATGGTCAGGTGATTGGGCAAAATGGGGTAGGGGTTGATGCGCAGGTCGAACGGTTCGTCCAATTCGATGCGTAGAGAGTCTTGTTCAGCAGGTTTGTTTTCCAGACACAAGAAGCAGGGACGCTTTGCGATGCTGGCTTGGTCGAGCTTGGCGCAGGTAGAGACGGCGCGGGCAGGATTGAACTGTATGAAAACCACATTGTCCCCTAATGGGATGCGCCGGGTTTGAATATGGTCTAAAGCCTCGTGATTCGTGCGAGCCAATTCCCAATGCGCCAATTGCTGTTTAAAGAAACAGTTGCCCGGAAGGTCTTTCCCTTGAGCGATAAGCGCACGGCGTTGGGCGAGTTCCAAGGTACGTAAACTGTCTTTATAGGCATTGTTGCGGTTCACTTTCTCGATGCTCAAGGCAGCATCGGAGTTCCCTTCCCAACGGCGGCACAGATAGACTACATCGTATATGCGCCCGATGCGGTACCGGCGGGAGAATGCCAAGCCGAGGGCATAGTCTTCGCCATAGCTCACGTTAGGCACACCGATTTCGCGCAATAAGGGAGTAAAGAAGGCACGTGGCGCTCCCAGTCCGTTGATGCGCAGGGCATTGTTATGTCCGTTCTCGCTGGTCCATTCGCGGTGGTCGATTATGCCGGGAGGCAAAGTCTCCAGGCTAAAGTTGGTCATGCGGTACGAGCCGATGACCATGGCGCATTGCTCTTTATGGAATGTATCTATGATTCGTTGCAAGGTATCTGGACCGCTATACAGGTCATCGCTATCCAATTGCACGGCAAACCGTCCGCATCGGGCATCGCGTATGGCAAGGTCCCAGCATCCGCCTATGCCCAAGTCGGTGCGTTCGGGGATGAGGTGGACAATTTTCTTTTCTCCGGCATAGCGGCGGATGGCTTCGGTAGTTCCGTCGGTAGAGTGATTGTCTATGATAATTAGGTTGTAGTCGAATGTCGTTTCTTGTTCCAATACGGAACGGATAGCATCGTCAATGGTCCGTACCCGGTTCCGGACAGGGATAATAACCGAAGCTTCGCAAGGGAAATCGCCTTCGTTTAAGTCGATGCGATGTTCGACCGGAGGCAGATAAGCACCTGTTTTTTTCAAGTATCGGGTAAAGACGGTTTCCCGTTCTATTTGCACCGAGCGGTTGCGCGGGTCTACGTAGTCGAATTGCTTTTCTCCCGAACGGCGGGTATCCGTTTCGGTTTCTGTGTAAAGATATTCGCAGATATGGGTCAAGCTATACCGGCGGGATAAGGCGAGCCTTACGGCATAACTTGCCGAATAGGCATAATCGCTTTCTGTGCTAATTTCGAATACGGCTTGTTTCAGGGCTTCGGTGCGGTAGAGGATGAGTGAACCGAAATCGAAATCATCGCGCACACTTCCCGCTTGATAGTCGATAACCGGATGCGGGCGCAGTTTTCCTTCGGTTTCTTCGTACCGGTCGGCATACACCATGCCGCACGAAGGGACGGATAAGTAATCTGTCATACGCTCCAAAGCCCGGCTTCCCAACCGGACGTGTTGCTTGGTGCGGCATACTAAGGTATAAGGGGTATGGCTCTCTGCCGCAATGTAGCGGTATGTCTCGGTATTGTCGGCACAGGGGATTTTCACCGTTCTGCATTCGGGCAATCCTTTTATAATGTCGTTCGGGTTTGTTTCTTCGCTACAAGCAATGAAACAAGTTATGTTTTTCTCCATAATCGTACTTCGTTTTTATATAGCAGGACAAATGTACGAAAATATTTAGTTCCTGCATCAGAGTAAGGTAAAAAATGCGCTCTTCTTAAGGTAGAGAATAAACCAAGCAAATTGCCTTTGTAAACGAAGCCTGCTTCGTTGGCTGATGCACCCTGCTTCATCGGCTGATGCACCCTGCTTCGTTGGCTGATGAAGCCGTATGCATTTCTGGCAGCAGAAAACTGCCATTCTGGCAGGTGTCTGAAAAGTCGGATATTTCGTCCGTTTTATAACGAATATGTCATCAAAAAGCATTATCTTTGTCATCAAAATAACCGAAAGCGAATGAGTGAAATGAAGATAGCCTTATTGGGCAAGACACAGAGTGAACTGGTTGAAATCGTAAACAGATTGGGTATGCCTAAGTTTACGGCTGGACAAATTGCCCAGTGGTTATATAGCAAGAAAGTCGGCTCGATAGACGAAATGACCAATTTGTCTTTCAAGAACCGTGAGCGGCTGAAAGAAGATTACGAAGTAGGGGCTACGGCTCCGGTGCACGCCATGCGTTCGGTTGACGGGACTGTAAAATACCTTTTCCGTACGCCGGAAGGCAATTTTGTCGAGTCGGTTTATATTCCCGATGGCGAGCGCGCTACCTTGTGTGTCTCTTCTCAAGTGGGGTGCAAAATGAATTGCAAGTTCTGTATGACCGGCAAGCAAGGATATTCAGGCAGTTTGACCACAGCACAAATCATCAATCAGATTTATTCGATTCCCGAACGGGATACGTTGACCAATATTGTATTTATGGGAATGGGTGAACCGCTTGATAATTTGGATGCTGTGTTACGCTCATTGGAGATTCTGACAGCGAAATATGGTTATGGCTGGAGTCCGAAACGGATTACGGTTTCAACCGTAGGTTTGCGCCGGGGATTGGAGCGTTTCCTGAATGAAAGCGATTGCCATTTGGCGGTCAGCCTGCATTCTCCTTTTCCGGCACAACGGGCAGAACTGATGCCTGCCGAAAAGGCTTTCCCGATAACCAAAATTGTGGAATTATTGCGGAAGTATGATTTCAGCAAACAACGCCGTTTATCTTTCGAATACATTGTATTCGGAGGAGTGAATGATAAGTTGATTTATGCGAAGGAACTGGTCAAATTGTTGCGCGGACTGGATTGCCGTATCAACCTGATTCGTTTTCATGCTATCCCGGATGTGGATTTGCAGGGGGCTGATATGCATACGATGCTTGCTTTTCGTGATTACCTGACCCAGCATGGCATTTTTGCGACGATTCGCGCATCGCGTGGCGAAGACATATTTGCAGCATGCGGCATGCTTTCAACGGCAGAACAACAGGCTGAAAAAAAGAGGAATTCCATAGACGTGTAAGAGAAAACGAAATATAAACGATTAATAATTGAGAAAAATGGAAGGAAATAAAATAAAGGTGGGAATCACCCATGGAGATATTAATGGGGTAGGTTACGAGGTTATTCTGAAAACATTTTCAGACCCGTTGATGCTGGAATTATGTACACCGGTCGTATATGGTTCGCCTAAAGTGGCGGCTTATCATCGGAAAGCAATGGATATATCAACCAATTTCAGTATTGTCAATTCTGCATCCGAAGCCCAAGAAGGCAGGTTGAGTGTGGTCAATTGTACGGAAGATGAATTGAAGGTAGAATTGTCTAAACCGACACAGGAAGGCGGAAGGGCAGCAATGGATGCTTTGGAAAAAGCATTGAATGAATATCAGGAAGGCTTATTCGATGTTTTAATCACAGCTCCGTTAAATAGCAGTATGCTTCAGGCGGATGATTTACGTGTCTCAAGTCATACTGAATACATAGAAAGAGAAATCGGGAAAAACCGGAAAGCATTGACAATGATGCTGAAAGGAGACCTAAGAATCGCTTTGGTAACCGGTCATATACCGGTAGGCGAAATAACCGAAACGTTGAGCAAAGAACTGATTATGGAGAAGATAGACATTTTCAACCGTTCTTTGAAGAAAGATTTCGGTATAGGTAGCCCACGCATTGCCGTTTTTGCCTTGAATCCTCATGCTGGCAATAATGGCTTGGCAGGTTCGGAAGAAGAGCAAATCATCATTCCGGCGATAGAGGCTATGATGCAGCGTGGGGTTTTGTGTTATGGTCCTTATCCTGCAGACAGTTTTATGGGTTCCGGCAATTACCGGCATTTCGATGGCATATTGGCTATGTATCACGACCAAGGTGCAGTGCCCTTTAAAGCATTGGCAATGAATGACGGCATTGTTTATACAGCCGGATTGCCTATCGTACGTACCTCTCCTGCACACGGAACAGCATACGACATTGCGGGAAAGGGTATTGCTTCGGAAGATTCGTTCCGACAAGCTGTTTATGCAGCGATTGATATATTCCGTCATCGTCGGATGGAAGAAGAAATCAGTGCGCATCCGTTGCGGAAACAATATTATGAGAAACGGGATGATAGCGATAAATTAAAATTGGATTCGACAGATGAAGAATAAACAACACATAGCTTTGGTGGGGAAGCAATACCGTTTTACATTCATATTGGTAACTTCCCTTTTCTTTCTTTGGGGGTTTGCACATGCTATCTTAGATGTATTGAATAAGCATTTTCAGGAATTGCTGGACATTTCGAAAACGCATTCTGCCTTTATTCAGGTCACGATGTATATGGGATATTTCGTTATGGCAATCCCTGCCGGATTATTCATTAACCGTTTTGGGTATCGGAGCGGAGTCGTTTTCGGGCTGTTGTTGTATGGGATAGGGGCATTGCTTTTTATTCCGGGACAGTATTTCGTTTCGTTTAATGCTTTTTTATTCGCTCTTTTTGTCATCGGATGCGGATTGACTTTCCTAGAGACAGCTGCCAATCCTTATGTCACCGAATTAGGAGCTAAAGAGACAGCAGCCAGCCGGTTGAACTTTGCCCAGTCGTTTAATGGATTAGGTTGTATTTGTGCTCCCTTATTGGTAGGTTTGTTCTTGTTCTCGGAGAATAAGGAACATCCTAACAGCGTCGCTTTCCCTTATGTATGTATGGGAGTGTTGGTTTTATTGGTTGCCTGTATTTTCTTGCGGGTAAAATTACCCGAAATTACGCATCAGGCGGAAGTGGACGACCAAGGAAAGCGTGTCAGCCTATGGTCGCATCGGCTTTTCATATTCGGATTGTTTGCCTTGTTTGCATACGAAGTGGCTGAGATATCCATTAACAGTTTCTTTATTAACTATGTGGTGGAGCAAAATTGGATGGATGCCCGCTATGCCTCGTTGATATTATCTTTCGGTGGTTTGGGCTTGTTTATGCTGGGGCGTTTTGCGGGAAGTTGGATTATGCAACGGGTCTGTGCCGAACGGATGTTGCTTTGGTGTGCAACAGGTACGGTTCTTACTACAACAGTCGTTTTGCTTGATGTAGGCATCGTCTCTTTGATAGCCTTGCTTTTAGGCTATGCATTCGAAGCTATTATGTTTCCTACCATATTTGCTCTTTCATTAAAAGGGTTGGGCAGCCATACTAAACGGGCGTCTTCTTTTTTGATGATGTCGCCTGTAGGAGGTGTAGTCGGTCCCTTATTGATGGGGTTTGTTGCCGACCATACCGATTCCATGGTCTGGGCGTTTACCGTACCTTGGGTAGCGTATGCGATAGTATGGCTGTATGCCCGGAAAATGTATGCTATAGCGGCTCGTTGACTTCCGGTTATGCAGTAAGCAAAGGAATGTCGTGTACAATTACAGCCGAAAGGTAAGTAAGTGCATAAGTCAGACAAGCTATCAGAAAACACCAACGGGAAATGGTATGCCAAGGGCTTTGTTTTCCGTCTTTTACCTTCGGACGGCTTATTAAAGCAATGATGCTGGTAATGAACAATAACAAATGGATAATGCGGTAGCTTAAGTCTCCTGTCCATACAGTATTGGTTTGTGCCACATTGACTATAGCTCCAATATAAATAGCTGCAAAAATGAAAAGTTTAATAATTGTCTGCATGATTTTATAAGGTTTTATTTTTGCAAAGGTAGGTGTTTTCTTGGAAAAGAAGAAAATTGTAGGTCTGAAAAATAAGAGGGTGTGCCGAAAATAGAAATTGATTTTCATTTCGGCACACCCTCTTATTTTTGTGTTAAAAACAAAGTTTCTTAAAAGAATCATTTGTATTCCTCTTCATAGTGCAGGAAAGGAAGTGTATTGAGCTTGTATTCGAAAAGCTCTTCCGGTTTGAAGAAGCGGTTTACCTCTACAATGGCATTTTCAGGAGAATCTGAAGTATGGACAATGTTTTCCTGATTGCTTACACAATAATCGCCGCGGATTGTTCCGGGAGTAGCTGCACGGCCATTGGTGGCACCGGTCATAGAACGGACAACTTGCACGGCATCGACTCCTTCATAGCAACAAGCGATAACGGGTGAAGCCATCATAGACTTCTTGACACGTGCAAAGAAAGGTTTGTCTGCCAAATGTGCATAATGCTCGTTTAAAAGCTCATCGGTAAGCTTCATCATTTTCATGCCCGCCAAGCGAAGTCCTTTTCGTTCAAAACGGGTTGTAATTTCTCCAATCAGTCCGCGTTGTACGGCACTGGGTTTTAAGATGACCAATGTTTTTTCAAAGCTCATAGTAGTAAATCTTTTTTTATAGGTTGATGATTCACAAAGTTATGATTTATTTGGCAAAAAAACAAAGAAAAACAACGGTTTCTTCTTATTTTATTTCTTCAGGCTTTAATTCGCTTTCTTTTATAATGGCTAGTGCCATGTTTTCCGTTCCGCTAAAGGGCCCGGACTTTTCCAGCTTGATTGTAGATAATGCTGCGGCAAATGCGCCTGCCTCAGGATAAGATGCACCTTTGTTGCGCATATATAAATAGCCTAACATATAAGTGTCTCCACATCCGGTGGCATCTACGACTTCTTTCGGAGGATAGGCGGGAATACGATATAGTTTTTCTTCTGCATAAATCAGCGAGCCTTCACTGCCTAATGTCAACAACACTTCCTTTACGCCCCATTCGTGTAGTAAAGAAACGGCTTCGCGATAATCAGTGGAACCGGTTAATACGGCGGCTTCGTGTTCATTTACTTTTAAGATGTCTACATAGTTCAGTGCTTCTTTCTTTTCAGCCCAGTCGACCGGATATACATTTTCCCCACGTACTTCACGCAAATAGCCTTGGGCATCTACCGATAAGGTGCCTTTGGTAGACAGATATTTGATAACATCTAACGAAAAATCATCTGAAAGCAAACTGCCTAAATGGAAAAAGCGTGCCTCTAAGTGTTTGAGTTTGTCTACAGTGAATGGATCTGCTTTAGCCAACACACGTTGGGTACGATTATTCTGATTCTCTTCGTATTTGTTTTCAAAATATACGGTATGACGGCTAGGGATTACTTCCACGTCAATGCCTTTGGCACGAAGTTCATCAACAGATTGGTATTCACTCGTAGCCAATGAGGTTACCAACTTGTAGTGCTTATAGTCATTTAAATGGTAAATGCCATGTGAGAAATAATACGAAGTACCTCCCGGCATGTATGTTGTTTGTTTAGGCGTAATTATCTTATCAAGTGTAATATGCCCGATGCAGCAAATGTCATTCATGTAACACGTTTGTTATTTATATTAAAAAACGGATGCAAAGATAATACTTTTCTGAATGACAGAGAAACCTCTTGTCGGTTTTTGTAGGCAAATGTGCTTGAAGTATGGTTGTTTTTTCAGATTAGTGGCTTATTTTGAATAAACTTACAACGGGTTTGCATAAACGGGTATGAATAAATCTTCATTGGGCCAGTGTGGCAGATAAAAAAGCGGTACGGGATTTCCACTGATGCCAGACCAATCTATACGGCGTACTTGACTGAAATCTGGTGCGCCGAAGTCGAATGACCGACCGTAAAGTAGAATGGCTCTTCGACTTTCGTCTGCTTTCCACAATCCGCCACCGTAGGGACATTGTTCGCCAAAACTTAATAAGTCTTTGTGTAAATAAACGTGTCCGAACTTCAAAACCCCTTCTTGATTGATGATAAATTTCTGATACATGTTCTCCTTTAATATATATAAGTGATATTTTATAGGGCAAAGTTACAATTTTCTTGGTAATGTGGAATTGTTGTTTTAAGAATTTTGATTTGAAGCTTGTTTCTATTTTGTTGTGAGCTTTATTTGAAATGTCGGGCAGATTGCCCGTTTATTTTTTGGCAGATTGATACAATATTATTCATATTTTATTATCTTTGTAGGCGAACTTTGGATGATTAATAAGCCATTTGACGGGTAAAAATGAAGAAAATGGCTTGATAATTGAAAAACATGTTGTGAAACACATTAATTTATGTACAAAGTTCGCTACTTATTTGTAATATTGCAGTCGAATTAGTGTAGATAATACACTAATTAAAAATACCAGGGATTTCAGATGCCTGCGTGACCTTTGAGATCTAATTGAAAACATAATATTTAAAAAAAACAATGTAATTATGAATTGGAATTCAAGTGAATTTATTTGGCTCGATTGGGCTGTATTAGCCGTAGGAGTCATTCTGATTGCATGGGCAGTGTATCGTGCAATCCAAAAAGACAAAAAGCTACAACAAGGAGCCAACAGTGAAGATTACCTTTTTGGTAAGGGTGAACCCTGGTACATTATCGGAGCGGCTATTTTTGCTGCAAATATCGGTTCAGAACATCTTGTCGGTTTGGCAGGTACAGGTGCAAAAGACGGTGTCGGCATGGCACACTGGGAAATGCAAGGATGGATGATTCTTATTCTTGGATGGTTGTTTGTCCCGTTCTATCAATTATTGAATAACAAGTTAGGGAAAATCATTACGATGCCTGATTTCCTGAAGTTCCGTTATACTCAGCGCACCGGTTCGTGGCTTTCTATTATTACCTTAATCGCTTATATCTTGACTAAAGTTTCGGTTACAGCGTTTACAGGTGGTATTTTCTTTGAATACCTTTTAGGCTTACCGTTCTGGTATGGAGCAATCGGATTGATTGCTATTACGGCAGTATTTACTGTATTTGGAGGTATGAAAGGCGTTATGACTTTGTCTGCAATTCAAACTCCTATTCTTATTATAGGTTCTTTCCTCGTGCTGTTCCTCGGCTTGAATATGTTGGGAGACGGTAGCATTGTGGAAGGTTGGAGACAGATGATGGCTGTATGTAATGCGGCGCACGACGGATTCGGAACTACACACATGTTCCATACTGACCCTGCCGACCCGATGTATCCGAAGTTCCCCGGATATGTAGTATTCTTGGGCGCATCTATTATCGGTTTCTGGTATTGGTGTACTGACCAACATATCGTACAGCGTGTTCTTGGCCAGACTAAAGGTGAAGACAATGCGACTGTAATGAAACGTGCTCGCCGTGGTACTATCGCAGCCGGTTATTTTAAATTGTTGCCGATTTTCATGTTCTTGATTCCGGGTATGGTTGCATACGCACTTTCATTGAAAGCAGGCAGTGGAGTTGTGATGGATATTACCAATACTCACGATACGGACGGTGCATTTGCCATGATGGTGAAGAATATTTTGCCCGCAGGTGTGAAAGGTATTGTAACAATCGGTTTCGTTTGTGCACTTGTCGCTTCTTTGGCTGCATTCTTCAATAGTTGCGCTACTTTGTTTACGGAAGACTTCTATAAACCGATGAAGAAGGGCATGAGCGAAAGCCATTATGTATTTGTAGGCCGTTTGGCAACAGTGGTTGTTGTGATTTTAGGTTTGGCATGGATGCCGATTATGATGAATATGGGTAACTTGTATTCTTATTTGCAAGACATCCAGTCTTTAATTGCTCCGGCTATGGTAGCTGTATTCGCTCTTGGTATCTTCTCGAAGAAAATTACTCCGAAAGCCGGTGAATGGGGACTTATCGGTGGTTTCTTGATTGGTATGGTACGTTTGTTGACCAATGTTCTCACCGAATCAGGTACGAAAGTGATGGACGGTGCATTTTGGGAATACACATCTTGGTTCTGGCAAACCAATTGGCTGATATTTGAAGTATGGTTGCTCGTCTTCATCATTATTCTGATGGTCGTAGTTTCTTGCTTTACTCCGGCTCCTTCTAAAGAGCAAGTGGAAGCTATTACATTTACAAGTGATTATAAAAAATCTATTAAGGAAAGCTGGAACAAGTGGGATGTTATCGCTACATTGGGCGTTGTAGCTTGTTGTGCTGCATTCTATTGGTATTTCTGGTAAGTAAAATATTGTAGAGACGTGGGTTGTGCCACGTCTCTATTATAGTATATACACAATCGTAAAAAATAGTGATTATGAAAAACATTAGAACATCTGTTTTAGGTATGGGCGCAGTATTGGCTGTATTGGCTGGTTGTGCTACGCAAGAAAAGGAACCTGTTCTGACCCTTTCGGGTTTGAATCCTGCTAATTTTGAAACAACTATTGACGGAACAAAGCAGACAAAATTATATACACTAAAGAACCATAAGGGTATGGAAGTGTGTATAACGAACTTTGGAGGACGAATCGTTTCGTTGATGGTTCCCGATAAAAATGGAACGATGACTGATGTCGTATTAGGCTTTGACAGTATTGCCGATTATCAAAATATCCCAAGTGATTTTGGCGCTTCAATCGGGCGGTATGCCAATCGCATTAATCAAGGAAAGATGAAGATTGAAGGTACATTATATCAATTGCCTACAAATAACTTCGGACATTGTTTGCATGGTGGTCCTACGGGTTGGCAGTACCAAGTGTACGAAGCTAACCAGACGAACGACAGTACTTTGGTGTTGACAATGAATTCAGCAGATGGCGACAACAATTTCCCTGGTAATGTGACTGCACATGTAACTTATTCATTGACTGCTGATAATGCCGTTGATATTAAGTACGATGCAACGACTGATAAGACTACAGTCATTAACATGACAAACCATTCATATTTTAATTTGAATGGCGATCCTTCTAAGCCTGGAACTGACCAGATTCTGTATGTTGCATCTGACAGTATTACACCTGTAGACAGTACTTATATGACCAATGGAAAGATGATGGCTGTAAAAGGGACTCCATTTGACTTTAATACTCCGAAAGCTATTGCTCCTGCGGTAACGGAATTTGATAACGAACAAGTGAAGTTCGGAAACGGATTTGACCATAACTGGGTATTGAAAACAAAAGGTGATATTAGTCAAGTTGCTGCAAAACTGACTAGCCCGACTACAGGAATCACATTGACGGTTTATACGGACGAACCAGGCATTCAAGTATATACCGGTAATTTCCTTGATGGGACAGTGAAGGGTAAGAAAGGCATAGTTTATCCGCAACGCGCATCGGTATGTTTAGAAACTCAGCATTATCCCGATAGCCCTAATAATCCGCAATGGCCTTCTGTTATTCTGAAACCGGGAGAAACTTATCAAAGTCATTGTATTTTCCAATTTGGTGTAGAATAAAAGACATAATGATTATGGCTTCATATTACAGTAATAATCCTAAATTTTATGTAGGCGTTGACTGCATCATATTCGGTTTCGAGAAAGGACAGTTAAGCTTGTTGTTACTTCAACGGGATTTTGAACCTGCGAAAGGACAATGGTCGTTGATGGGCGGTTTTGTTCAAGAAAACGAAAGTGCGGATGATGCGGCAAAGCGGGTGCTGTATGAATTGACTGGATTAAAAGATGTATATATGGAGCATATTGGGGCTTTTGGCGAAATTCATAGAGACCCAGGTGAACGGGTTATTTCATTGGCATATTATGCTTTGGTTAACATTAACGAATATGATCGCGAATTAGTCCAACGGCATAATGCGCATTGGGTCAATATAGAAGAGTTGCCTGACTTGATTTTTGACCATAACCAGATGGTGGAAAAAGCAAGGACTGCAATGAAAGAAAAAGCTTCAACGGCCCCTATCGGATTTAATTTGCTTCCTGAATTGTTTACGCTCACCCAACTGCAAAGTCTGTATGAGGCTATCTATGGGGAAACGATGGATAAGCGTAATTTCAGGAAACGCATTGCTGATATGGGGTTTATAGAAAAAACAGATAAAATAGATAAAACAGGGTCGAAAAGAGGAGCTTCGCTTTATAAATTTAATAGCAAAGCTTACCGGAAAGACCCGAAATTCAAATTATAAAGATTATGTTAGAAGAATTAAAAGAAAAAGTATTCCGTGCTAACCTCGACTTAGTGAAACACGGACTGGTTATTTTCACTTGGGGAAATGTTTCTGGCATTGACCGTGAAAAAGGGCTGGTGGTCATCAAACCTAGCGGAGTGTCATACGATGAAATGAAGGCTTCAGATATGGTAGTGGTAGATTTGGACGGAAACGTGGTAGAAGGCGATTTGCGTCCGTCAAGTGATACACCTACTCATTTGGTTCTTTATAAAGCATTCAAGGAAATCGGGGGAGTGGTACATACTCATTCTACATACGCTACAGCGTGGGCGCAAGCCGGATGTGATATTCCGAATATAGGAACTACACACGCTGATTATTTTCACGAAGCCATTCCTTGTACGGATGATATGACCGAAGAGGAGGTAAAAGGTGAATATGAGTTGGAAACCGGAAATGTGATTGTAAAACGTTTTGAAGGTATAAATCCGGTTCACACACCTGGTGTACTGGTAAAGAACCACGGTCCGTTCTCGTGGGGTAAAGATGCACATGATGCTGTACATAATGCGGTAGTTATGGAACAAGTAGCTAAAATGGCAAGCATTGCTTATGCTGTTAATCCGCATCTGACCATGAATCCGTTGTTAGTAGAGAAACATTTCAGCCGTAAGCATGGACCGAACGCTTATTACGGACAGAAAAAATAATAGAAATTTAAGAAACCCAATTTAAAACAATAAACAACTATGAACACATTTGATCAATTTGAAGTATGGTTCGTAACAGGAGCACAGCTTCTGTACGGAGGTGATGCAGTTATTGCAGTAGACGCACATAGCAACGAAATGGTAGCCGGACTGAATAATAGCGGAAAGTTGCCGGTGAAAGTAGTATATAAAGGTACAGCAAATTCTTCAAAAGAAGTAGAAGCTGTAATGAAGGCAGCCAACAACGATGAAAAATGTATCGGTGTTATCACATGGATGCATACATTCTCGCCTGCTAAAATGTGGATTCACGGTTTGCAACAATTGAAGAAACCGTTGCTTCACTTGCACACTCAATACAACAAGGAAATTCCTTGGGATACCATGGATATGGACTTCATGAACTTGAACCAGTCGGCTCATGGCGACCGTGAATTCGGACACATTTGTACTCGTATGCGTATCCGTCGTAAAGTGGTTGTAGGCTATTGGCAAGATGAAGAAACTCAACGTAAGATTGCTGTCTGGATGCGTGTTTGCGCTGCATGGGCAGACGCTCAGGATATGTTGATTATCCGTTTCGGCGATCAGATGAACAACGTAGCCGTAACTGACGGTGACAAGGTAGAAGCCGAAGTACGTATGGGCTATCATGTAGATTATTGTCCAGTGAGTGAATTGATGGAATATCACGCTCAGGTGAAGGATGAGGATGTCAAAGCTTTGGTAGACGAATATTTCCGCTTGTATGATACCGATATCAAGAATGATGGTCGTACCGCTGAATATACTGTGCTTTGGAATGCAGCTAAGGCAGAACTTGCTTTACGTGCTATCTTGAAAGCTAAAGGAGCGAAAGGTTTCACTACTAACTTCGATGATTTGGGTCAAACAGACGGAAGCCACTTCGACCAAATTCCGGGACTTGCTTCTCAGCGTTTAATGGCAGAAGGTTACGGATTCGGTGCGGAAGGCGACTGGAAATCGGCTGCTCTTTACCGTACGTTGTGGGTGATGAACCAAGGTTTGCCTAACGGTTGCTCATTCTTGGAAGACTATACCTTGAACTTCGACGGTGAAAACAGTGCTATCTTGCAGGCTCACATGTTGGAAGTATGTCCGTTGATTGCAGCTAAGAAACCTCGTTTGGAAGTTCATTTCTTAGGTATTGGCGTTCGCAAGAGCCAGACTGCACGTTTGGTATTTACCAGCAAGACCGGTGCAGGTTGCACGGCTACAGTTGTAGACTTGGGCAATCGTTTCCGTCTGATTGTAAACGATGTAGAATGTATCGAACCGAAACCGCTGCCTAAGTTGCCGGTAGCTTCTGCTTTGTGGATTCCGCAGCCTAACTTTGAAGTCGGATCCGGTGCATGGATTTTGGCAGGTGGTACACACCATTCTTGCTTCTCATACGACCTGACTGCTGAATATTGGGAAGATTATGCAGAAATTGCAGGAATCGAAATGGTACATATCAATAAAGATACCACTATCAGCGATTTCAAGAAAGAACTTCGCATGAATGAAGTTTATTATATGCTGAATAAGGCACTTTGCTGATTGTAAAAGGGAACACAGAGACACGGAGACACTGAGTCTTAAATGATGTTTATCCTCTGTGCCTTTGTGTCTCTGTGTTTATTTCTAACTTTTTAATTCTTATATCATGGATACAAACACAAAATCGATTATCGAATCGGGTAAAGCTATTTTAGGTATTGAATTCGGTTCGACCCGTATTAAGGCAGTGTTGATTGACCCGGAAAACAAACCTATTGCCCAAGGAAGCCATACGTGGGAAAATCAATTGATTGATGGACTTTGGACATATAGTATTGATGCCATTTGGAGCGGGCTTCAAGACTGTTATGCAGACCTTCGTGCAGATGTGAAAAAGCAATATGATACTGAAATCGAATCATTAGCGGCTATTGGAATCAGTGCTATGATGCACGGTTATATGGCGTTCAATGATAAAGAAGACATTCTTGTTCCTTTCCGTACATGGCGTAATACCAATACGGGGATAGCTGCTGCTGCTTTGTCTGAAGCTTTTGTTTATAATATTCCACTCCGCTGGAGCATTTCCCATTTATATCAGGCTATTTTGAATGGCGAACCGCATGTAAAGGATATAGACTATCTGACTACATTGGCAGGATATGTTCATTGGCAATTGACGGGGAAAAAGGTTTTAGGCATTGGCGATGCATCAGGTATGCTTCCTATTGACCCGGAAACTAAGAATTATTCGGCTGCAATGGTAGAAAAATTCGATAAAATGATTGCTCCGAAAGGATTCTCTTGGAAATTGACAGACATTCTTCCTAAAGTGCTTTTGGCAGGTGAAAATGCCGGTTTCCTTACTCCTGAAGGTGCCAAGAAGCTTGATGTGTCAGGACATTTGAAAGCTGGAACCCCGCTTTGTCCTCCCGAAGGTGATGCAGGCACGGGTATGGTAGCCACCAATGCAGTAAAGCAACGTACCGGAAATGTATCTGCGGGTACTTCATCGTTCTCAATGATTGTATTGGAGAAAGATTTGTCGAAGCCATACGAAGTAATTGATATGGTGACCACACCTGATGGAAGTCTGGTAGCAATGGTACATTGTAACAACTGTACTTCCGACCTTAATGCATGGGTGAACCTCTTCAAGGAATATCAGGAATTGTTGGGAGTTCCGGTAGATATGAATGAAGTATTCGGGAAATTGTATAATCATGCTTTGGAAGGTGATGCTGATTGTGGCGGATTGATATCTTATAACTATATTTCAGGCGAACCGGTGACCAAATTGGCTGAAGGAAGACCTTTGGTTGTACGTTCTGCCAATGATAAATTCAATCTAGCCAACTTCATGCGCGCGAATCTTTATGCCTCTGTTGCTGTATTGAAGATTGGTAATGACATTCTTTTCAATGAAGAGAAAATCAAAGTAGACCGCATCACAGGTCATGGCGGATTATTCAAGACCAAAGGGGTAGGCCAGCGTATTTTGGCAGCTGCTCTTAATTCACCTATTTCAGTTATGGAAACAGCTGGTGAAGGCGGTGCGTGGGGTATTGCTTTGTTAGGCTCTTATCTTGTAAACAATACTAAGAAACAATCGCTTGCCGATTTCTTGGACGAACAGGTCTTTGCTGGAAATACGGGCGTAGAAATCAAGCCTGTACCTGAAGATGTAGCAGGATTCAATGCTTATATTGAAAGCTATAAGGCTGGATTGCCTATCGAAGAAGCTGCTGTAAAATGCAAAATCAGTGAATAATGTTGAATGTAGAAGAAATAAAACAATACTTATGAAAACCAAATTTTTTATTAGTGGGTTGATGTTGAGTGCGGCTATGACTCTTTCTGCTCAGCAACAAGCAATTGTTACAATCCACGCAGACCAAGGAGAACAAATTATCCCGAAAGAAATTTACGGACAGTTTGCCGAACATCTGGGAACGTGTATTTATGGTGGCTTATGGGTAGGCGAAGATTCTCCTATCCCTAATACAAATGGCTATCGGAACGATGTGCTTGAAGCTTTGAAGAAGCTGAAAGTACCCGTATTGCGCTGGCCCGGCGGATGTTTTGCCGATGAATACCATTGGATGGACGGAATTGGTCCAAAAGAAAATCGTCCCCGCATGGTAAACAATAACTGGGGAGGTACGGTTGAAGACAACAGTTTCGGTACTCATGAATTCTTGAATCTTTGCGAAATGTTGGGATGTGAGCCGTACATTAGTGGAAATGTAGGCAGTGGAAGTGTAGAAGAAATGGCAAAATGGGTGGAATATATGACATCCGAACAAGGCAGCCCGATGGCTAAATTGCGTAAAGAGAATGGACGCGAGAAACCTTGGAAAGTTAAATATTTTGGCGTAGGTAACGAAAGCTGGGGATGCGGCGGAAGTATGCGTCCGGAATATTATGCGGATTTGTATCGCCGTTATTCTACTTATTGCCGTAATTACAATGGCAATGTTTTGTTTAAGATTGCCAGCGGTGCCAGTGATTATGATTATAACTGGACAGAAGTGTTGATGCAGAACATCGGTCATCGTATGGATGGAGTATCTTTGCATTATTATACTGTTCCGGGTTGGACTGGAAGCAAAGGCTCTGCAACCAAATTCTCTACGGATGACTATTATTGGACAATGGGCAAATGCCGCGAGATAGAAGATGTGATGAAACGCCACATTGCTATTATGGATAAATACGACCCAAAGAAGCAAATCGCGTTGATTGTAGACGAGTGGGGTACTTGGTGGGATGAAGAACCCGGAACAGTGCCCGGACATTTGTATCAACAAAATACCATGCGTGATGCCTTTGTTGCTTCTTTGTCGTTGGATATTTTCCATAAATACACTGACCGTGTGAAGATGACGAATATCGCTCAGATTGCCAATGTACTCCAGTCTATGATTCTGACAAAAGAGGATAAGATGGTGTTGACTCCGACTTATCATGTCTTTGAGATGTATAATGTACATCAAGACGCGACATTCTTGCCGGCTGATTTGCAATGTGCTTATAAGAATGTGCGTGATGCGCGTAATGTGCCGATGATTAGTTCTACAGCTTCACGTGACAAAGAAGGTCGTATTCATGTATCGCTTTCGAATATCAGTTTGACCGAATCAGCTGACGTAACCATTAATTTGGAAGGTATAAACGGCAAACAAGTTTCAGGACGTATTCTGACTGCTGATAAGATTGATGATTATAATACGTTTGAAAATCCTGAAGTCATTGCACCGAAGGCATTTAAGGATGCAAAGATACAGAAAGGTGCATTGTTGGTGAAGATTCCTGCTAAATCAATTGTTGTATTGGAAATTAAATAATTGAACCATGAAAAAAACAACTGTTTTTAGTTTGATGCTGTCAGCTTGCTGTTTTGCAGGATTGTCTGCACAAGAAGCCAACCATTTTGTGGTAAAGGCTAATAAGTTGGGGGCGGAAATACAGCCAACTATGTATGGACACTTTTTTGAAGACATCAATTATGGTGCTGATGGAGGTCTGTATGCTGAGTTGATAAAAAACCGTTCGTTTGAGTTTCCGAATCGTTTGCAAGGTTGGAAAACTTTCGGCAAGGTAGCAGTGTTAGATAACGGGCCGTTCGACCGTAATCCTCACTATGTACGCCTTTCTAATCCGGGGCATGCACACAAGCGTACCGGACTGGAAAACGAAGGCTTCTTTGGTATCGGTTTGAAGGCGAATGAGAAATACCGTTTTAGCGTATGGGCAAAAGGAAACGGTCAGAAGATATTGGTTGAATTGATTGATCCGGCTTCGATGGGCGAGACCCAGGTAATGGTTTCGGGCGAAATCGAAATCAATTCTGCCGACTGGAAGAAGTACGAATTGGTGCTTACCGCTCCTCAAACCTTTGCTAAGGCGCATCTGCGTATCTTCTTGGCATCAGGCGGCGATGTGGACTTGGAACACGTTTCTCTTTTCCCGGTTGATACATGGAAAGGGCGTGAGAACGGTTTGCGTAAAGACCTTGTGCAAGCATTGGTTGATACGAAACCCGGTGTGTTCCGTTTTCCGGGCGGCTGTATTGTAGAAGGAACGGAAATTGACGACCGTTACCAATGGAAAAATTCAGTTGGTCCGGTAGAAAACCGTCCGTTGAACTCAAACCGTTGGGAATATACCTTCCCGCATCGTTATTATCCTGATTATCATCAGACATACGGTATGGGATTCTACGAACTTTTCTTATTGTCGGAAGATATGGGGGCAGAACCGCTTCCGATTGTCAATGTAGGTTTGGCTTGCCAGTATCAGAATGATGACCCGAAAGCGCATGTACCCGTAGACCAATTAGACAGCTATATCCAAGATGCGCTCGACCTTATTGAGTTTGCTAATGGTGACGAATCGACAGAATGGGGAAAACTGCGTGCCGATATGGGACATCCGGCACCGTTTAATCTGAAGTTTATCGGTGTGGGCAACGAACAATGGGGACCTGAATATCCCGAACGCTTGAAATATTTTGTTGATGCTATCCGTAAGGCATATCCAGACATTCAGATTATCGGTTCATCTGGTCCTAACTCAGAAGGTAAGGATTTCGATTACTTGTGGCCGGAAATGAAGAAACTGAAAGTGGATTTGGTAGACGAACATTTCTACCGTCCGGAAGATTGGTTCTTGAAATCAGGAAACCGTTATGATAATTACGACCGTAAGGGACCGAAAGTATTTGCAGGCGAATATGCTTGTCACGGAAAGGGCAAGAAATGGAATCATTTCCATGCTTCTTTGCTCGAAGCCGCTTTCTTGACAGGGGTAGAACGCAATGCTGATGTGGTTTATATGGCTACTTACGCTCCGCTGTTGGCTCATGTAGAAGGCTGGCAATGGCGTCCGGACTTGATTTGGTTCGATAACTTGCGCAGTGTACGTTCTTGCAGTTGGCATGTACAATATTTGTATGGTCACAATAAGGGAACACAAGTAGTACCTTTGTTAATGGACGGAAAAGCAGTAAGCGGACAAGCAGACCAGAATGGTTTGTTTGCTAGTGCCGTTTGGGATGAACCGACAAAGAGCTATATAATTAAGGTAGTGAATGTATCGGATAAGGCACAGCCGGTCAGCATCGAGTTTGACGGATTGAAGAAGAAGAAATTGGCAGAACAAGCTACTTGTATTCTTTTCCATTCGGATGAACCTGATGCAGAAAATACATTGGATAACCCGAATTTGATTGTTCCGAAAGAAAGTAAAGTATCGGTAGAAGGAAAGAATTTGCAGGCAGAAATTGGTGCACAGACTTTTGCTATCTATCGGATTGCTGTACAATAAGTATAAAACTATACATTTAAACGAAGCAGGCTTCATCGGTCATCGAAGCCTGCTTCGTTGCTTATTACATACGGCTTCATCGGCAGATGAAGCCGTATGTGTATAAAAAGAAGCCTAAATGAATGAGAATTAATCCGCACTATCCGCAGTTTATTCCGTAGATTTTTTCTACTTTTGCGTGAAACATCATCCATGAGTACTATGACAGAAATAGAAAGAATCGACCAGTTGCGTGAAGAACTGCATCTTCACAATTATAAATATTATGTAGAAAATGCGCCCGTCATTTCCGATCAGGAGTTCGACCGGTTGATGCGTGAGTTGCAAGACCTTGAAGCACGGCACCCCGAACATTACGACCCTAATTCGCCTTCGGTGCGGGTGGGAAGCGACATCAACAAGAACTTCGTTCAGGTAGAACACCGCTATCCGATGCTTTCGTTGGGGAATACGTATTCGCAAGCTGAAGTGACAGAGTTTTATGAACGTATCGCAAAAGCGTTGAACGAGGAGTTCGAAATCTGTTGTGAACTGAAATACGACGGAACTTCCATTTCGTTGACTTACGAAGACGGGAAGTTGGTGCGTGCCGTAACACGCGGAGACGGTGTGCGAGGAGATGACGTAACAGACAATGTGAAGACCATTCGTGCCATTCCGTTGGTGTTGCACGGCGAAGGCTATCCCCGTCAGTTCGAAATGCGTGGCGAAGTACTGATGCCGTGGAAAGTGTTCGAAGAATTGAACCGTGAACGCGAACTGCGCGAAGAGCCTTTGTTCGCTAATCCGAGAAATGCGGCTTCGGGTACACTGAAATTGCAAAACTCCGCTGAAGTGGCTGCCCGTAAGCTCGACTCTTACCTTTATTATATGTTGGGTGAAGACCTGCCTTACGACGGGCATTACGAGAATCTGCAAGAGGCTGCCCGGTGGGGATTCAAAATCTCACATGTATCACGTAAGGTGAAGACTCTACAGGAGATATTCGACTTTATCAATTATTGGGACGTGGAACGGAAGAACTTGCCCGTGGCTACCGACGGCATCGTGTTGAAGGTAAACTCTCAACGCCAGCAGCGCAATCTGGGCTATACAGCCAAGTCACCCCGCTGGGCAATTGCTTATAAGTTTCAGGCGGAACGTGCCTTGACCCGTTTGCTGAAAGTCACCTACCAAGTGGGACGCACGGGAGCCGTTACACCGGTTGCCAATCTAGAACCTGTACAGTTGGCAGGTACGATAGTCAAGCGTGCTTCGCTTCATAATGCCGATATCATCGCTTCGCTCGACCTGCATATCGGCGACAATGTATATGTGGAAAAGGGAGGCGAAATCATCCCCAAAATAACGGGCGTGGATGTAGCTTCTCGTCCCGAAGGGAGCGAAAAAGTGACCTTTATTACTCATTGCCCCGAATGTGGAAGCCCGCTGGTGCGCTATGAAGACGAAGCTGCTTATTACTGTACCAACGAAAGTTCTTGTCCGCCACAGATAAAGGGAAAAATCGAACACTTCATTAGCCGACGTGCGATGAACATCGAGGGTTTAGGACCTGAAACCGTTGACCAATTTTATCAAGAGGGATTGATACACGATGTAGCAGACCTTTATACGCTGAAGGCAGAAGACCTCGTGCGCTTGGAGCGTATGGGCGAAAAGTCGGCGGAGAATATCATCCAAGGCATTGCCCGTTCATGTGAAGTGCCTTACGAGCGGGTACTTTTTGCGTTGGGCATCCGCTTTGTAGGAGAGACAGTAGCCAAGAAAGTGGCACGTGCCTTCCGTTCCATAGACATATTGGCGGCAGCTACGCTTGATGACCTGATTCACGTAGACGAAATTGGCGAGAAGATAGCGGGCAGCATTCTGCGCTATTTTGCCGATGAGAAAAACCGCAATGTCATCGAACGGTTGCGCTTGGCTGGCTTGAAATTGGAAGCCGATGAGGAAGACCTTGCGGGACATACCGACAAGTTGCAAGACAAATCTATCGTTATCAGCGGTGTCTTTACCCGTCATTCACGTGATGAATATAAGGCAATGATAGAGAAACATGGAGGTAAGAATGTGGGCAGTATCTCGAAAAAGACCAGCTTCATTTTAGCAGGCGACAATATGGGTCCCAGCAAGTTGGAGAAAGCCCAAGCTTTGAATATTCCGATAATGAACGAAGATGAATTCTTGGCGATGGTGGGAGAATCGTAATATATTATCAAACGCAGAGGCGCAAAAACGCAAAGTTTTCAATTTAGAGAAAGCAAAGGGCGCATAAAACTCTGTAAACATTGCCTCCTCAAAAATAGTCCTCCGCGTCTCTGCGTTTGATAAAATGCGCAATATATAAATAATTAATAGCATATTTGTCATTTGAAAAGAAAATATTCGTACTTTTGCGAAAAGAATGTAGCATTTATAGTTTGATTTATGATACGAAAGAGACTGAAAGGAATGGGAGTGGCATTGGTCACTCCTTTCAACGAAGACGGGAGCGTGGATTATAATTCACTGCTCAGACTGGTGGAATACCAAATACAGAATGGAATTGATTTTCTTTGTGTATTGGGAACGACCGCCGAAACACCGACATTGACTTCCGAAGAAAAACAAAAGATAAAACAAGTCGTTATCGAACGAGTAAACGGACGGGTGCCTATCTTGTTGGGAGTGGGCAGCAACTGCACGCAGACGGTAGTCGATACATTGAAGAATGACGATATGACGGGAGTGGATGCCGTATTGGTAGCCGTACCTTATTATAATAAGCCTTCGCAGGAAGGTCTTTACCAGCATTATAAAGCCATCGCTCAAGCTACGGACTTGCCTATTGTGCTTTACAATGTGCCTGGACGCACTGGAGTGAATATGACGGCAGAAACCACTTTGCGTTTGGCACGTGATTTTGAGAACATTGTGGCTATCAAGGAAGCATCGGGCAACATTACCCAAATGGACGACATTATCAAAAACAAACCTGCCAACTTCGATGTCATTTCGGGAGATGACGGCATTACGTTCCCGCTTATCACTCTCGGAGCTGTGGGTGTGATTTCGGTTATTGGAAATGCCTTTCCGCGTGAGTTTAGCCGAATGGTCCGTTTGGCATTGGCTGGCGATTATCCTAGTGCATTGGCGATTCATCACCAATTCACTGAACTCTTCAAATTGCTTTTCGTCGACGGCAATCCAGCGGGAGTAAAGGCGATGCTCAGTATGATGGGAATGATTAAGAACCGTTTGCGTCTTCCATTAGTTCCTACCCGCATTACTACGTTCGAAGAGATGCGTCGCATCCTGAACGAACTACAGATAAAGTGCTGAAAGGTTATTGTCAAAAAAGGGGCTGTATCAAAATAAAAATCCACTTTCATTTTGATACAGCCCCTTTTTGTATGCATTTTTATGTTATAGGATTATTCGAAACAATAGAGTTCGGAGGGTAATGTTCGTTTTAGTGGTATGATTTGCACATCTCGTCCAGCTATGATTTCGTGTTCGCGCAAAGCCAATTCTACTGTCTTGTAAGCCAATTCGGGGTGATTATTGTCTTTACTCAAGTGGCATAGCCAAACGTATTTTAGGTTAGGCGGGAAATGTTCAGCCAAGAATTGGGCTGTTTCCCGATTGCTCATGTGCCCGTTGGCACCGGCGATACGTACTTTTAAATGGGGTGGGTAAGGACCCATTTGCAACATGGCATCATCGTAATTCGCCTCTATAATGAGGTAGTCGGCTCGCGCTATATAAGCTGCAGCTGTAGGTGTAATATGCCCCATATCGGTGAGGAATGCGAATGTTTTGCCGTATACTTCAATGCAATAGCCTACATTGTCAGTACCGTCGTGGGGTACTTCGAAACATGTGATATTGAAGTCTCCTAATTGTATGTCTTTTTCTTTCTGAATCAAGCACGTATGTTCTGCTGCGAGTTTTTCCGTCATACAATAGCTTCGTTGGATGCCTTTGTGTATTTCTTGTGTGGCATAAACGGGGATATTGTACTTTTTTGATAAGTTGCCTACCGCTTTGATGTGGTCTGCATGGTCGTGTGTGATTAAAATTGCTTTAATCGTTTCCAGTTCTAAGTTGTATTCTTTGAATATCTTTTTTATTGTGCGGATACCTATGCCGGCATCTATTAATATACTGTATGTTTCAGTAGCAAGATAATAGCAGTTTCCACTGCTTCCGCTACCTAAACTCATAAATTGTACCTTCATGCTTTTCTATCTTTATATTTAAAAGGAATGCAAAGATACGAAAAAGAAAGAAGTCCGCCAAGCAAGCGGACTTCTCTTATAAAATCTGATAATGAAAAAACGATTAGAAATTGAAGAATCTCTTTGCGTTGTTGTAGCAGATGTCTTCTACCATTTGTTGGATACGCGGCATTTCTGATTCTGGAAGTTCACCGTTTTCAACATCGTTTCCTAATAAGTTGCACAATGTGCGGCGGAAATATTCATGGCGCGGATAAGACAAGAAGGAGCGTGAATCAGTCAGCATACCAACGAACCGGCTCAACAAGCCCAGTAATGAAAGGGCGTTCATTTGTTTTTCCATACCGTCTTTTTGGTCAAGGAACCACCAGCCTGAACCGAACTGGATTTTTCCGGGGATTGAACCGTCTTGGAAGTTACCCAGCATTGTAGCGATTACTTCATTGGCGCATGGGTTCAGGTTATACAAGATCGTTTTGGTCAGCTTGCCTTCAGAATTCAAGCGGTCAAGATATTTAGACATAGCTTTGGCTGTATTGAATTCGCCGATTGAATCAAAACCGGTATCAGGACCTAATAGCTTGAACATCTTGCTGTTGTTGTCGCGGATAGCACCGTAGTGGAATTGTTGTGTCCAGCCTGTTTCCCAATCCATTTCACCAAATACAACCAACATAGCCGACTTGAATTTCAGGATTTCTTCCTTAGTCAATTCTGTGCCGCCATATACTTTATTAAAGATGGCACGGATTTCGGCATCAGTATAGTCTTCTGCATAGAATTCTTCAATACCGTGGTCAGACAATTTACAGCCTTGTTCAGCAAAGAATGCATGGCGTTTACGCAGTGCTTCAACCATATCGTCAAATGAAGAGACATTCACACCGCTCACTTCAGAAAGTTTTTCGATGTAACTACGGTAGTTAGCCGGAACTTCTACAGCCATGGCTTTGTCGGGACGCCATGTCGGCAACATCTTGATTTCGAAACCGCTTTCGCGTGTTGCGATATGATATTCTAGTGAATCGACTGGGTCATCTGTCGTACATACGGTTTCTACGTGATAACGGCGCATCAAGTTACGTGCTGAATATTCGGGAGTAGCAAGTTTTGCGTTACATTCATCGAAGATTTCACGTGCTGTAGAAGGGTTCAGGATTTTGTTGATGCCGAAAGCGGTTTTCAGTTCCAAATGTGTCCAATGATACAACGGATTACGGAATGTATAAGGAACTGTTTCTGCCCATTTTTCAAACTTTTCCCAGTCGGTAGTGTCTTTGCCTGTGCAGTAGCGTTCATCTATACCATTGCTACGCATTGCACGCCATTTATAGTGGTCACCGCCCAGCCAAATTTCTGTGATTGACTTGAATTGATAATCATCAGCTACCATTTTTGGAATCAAATGACAGTGATAGTCGATAATCGGCATTTTAGCTGCGTGGTTGTGGTACAATTCCTGTGCTGTTTCTGTTTTCAGCAGGAAATTTTCGTCCATAAATTTTTTCATAAAGCTTTGTTTTTGGTTTATGTTTTATGTTTTTTTGTTAGGTATTTTCATGTTAAATCGATAATCGAGTGATTTTTTATGTTGAAGAACACAAATATCATTTTATTTATCGTTATCGAACACGAAAGTAGAAATTTTATTTGGAATAACAAAATAT
>ENA-OXEE01000077-OXEE01000077.1-human-gut-metagenome-genome-assembly--contig:-NODE-77-length-63141-cov-23.4151_pt1 | contig 63141 bp, 59 predicted proteins | sample MGYA00249824_ERZ652242 | MGnify/ENA primary metagenome ERZ652242 (study PRJEB26925, sample SAMN05826943) | human gut metagenome | biome: ENVO:2100002; feature: ENVO:00000062; material: ENVO:00002003... | reverse complement strand
ACTCAATACCGCCATCCATGTCTCCCTGCTTGATTTCAATGAAAAGGTGATGGCCGGACGGGAGATGTCACGCAAGGAAATGTTCCTTCAGGGAGAGAAGGACTACCTTCGACCGCTTCCTGTAAAACGTTACGTGGTGAAAGACAGGAAGCTGATGACTGTCGGGAAGAACTCTTACGTCTCGTTGTTCAAGCACCATTACAGCGTTCCGAAGGAGTATGTAGGCAGGCGCATGACGATTCTCTATGATGCCGACACGGTGGAAATCTACTGTGGCATGAACCTTGTCGCCACCCATGACCGCTGTGACATTCCCTACGCTTATTCCTGGAAAAAGGAGCACAACCTGCCGGGACACTATGGCCCCTATGACAAGGACTTGGAGGAACTCTTCCGACGTGCCTCGGAAATAGACAATATCGTATTGAACTATCTCCGGGAAGTGGAGCGTGCCATGCAATATCCTCCCAAAGCGTTCAGGTCATGCCGTGGCATCCTGACCCTGGAGAAAAAATACGGCCGTGACCGTCTGGTTGCGGCTTGCGCATGTGCGGACCAGAAGTTGCAATACGGGTATCAGGCTTTGCGCGAGGTGCTTGAACTGGGAGAAGATGCGGATTTCCTTCCCGATGAGGACGGGAAAGTACAGCCCAACGTGACTTCCCAGGCTCCATTGACCCACAAAAATATACGTGGACGCGAATATTACAGAAAGGACAAACAATAAAACTCATATTTATGGAAGTAAACAATAAAACAGCTCCCGTTACGGGACAACAGGACCAGAATACCATATCACTGGATTTAATGAACCGTATGAAATTGCATGGCATGGCAGAGGCTTTCAGGGAAAGTCTTGCCGGCACCACTCCGCAATCCATGACTGCGGACACGTTCCTTTCCATGCTCCTTGCACGCGAATGGGACTATCGTGCGCAGGCTGCCATTGCACGGCTTACCAAGAATGCGGCATTCCGTTACAAGGCCTATATTGAACAGGTCGACTATGCCACGAACCGGGGGCTGGATCGCAACCAGATGGAACGTCTCGCCACCCTTGATTTTGTGCATAAGGCACAGAACCTTTTCATTACCGGTTCTTCAGGAACGGGGAAAAGCTATCTGGCCTGCGCCCTCGGCCACGAAGCATGTAAAAGGGGATTCCGTACCTTATATGCCAATGCCCCGAAACTGCTCGGAGCGCTGAAAGTCGCCAAAGTCAAAGGTACACTTGAAACGGAACTCAAGAAGATTGAGCGCTGCCAGTTGCTCATCCTTGACGACCTGTTCATCGTACCGCTTGACGCAAAGGAGCGTCCCATACTGCTTGAAATCATCGAGGACAGGCATGAACGGAAATCCATCATCATCACATCGCAGTACCCATCCTCCAACTGGTATGACATGGTAGGTGACCCGACAATTGCCGATGCAATCCTTGACCGCATCATACATACGGCTCATACCATAGAGTTATATGGTGAAAGTATGCGAAAGTTAAGGTCTAAGAAAAACGGGAAATTTTAAAAGGGTAAAATAAAATTGACCCCCAACACCAGGACTTTAAAGGGTCAATCATATTGTAGCCAAAGGGGGACAATCCTGTTTGGCCAAAGGGGTCAAAGTCGCATGGCTTTTCCACTCCTTACTTTTGAATGGTATTCGAATTCTGATTGTACGCCTTCGCCACGCACCGCCACTCGCCGTCCATCTTCATCAGCAGCAGGTAGTCGGTGAAGTCGATACGGCCTCCCCATTTCTCTTCCAGCACGCGCACCACGGCGAGGGTCTCTTCTACGTCCACCACGTCGATGCGTGCCTTGAAGTCATCGCCTGCGCCTACGGTGTCCACATTGTGGTAGAACTGCTCGATGCTGCCGTGCTCCAGCTTCCCGTCCAAGTAGCCGAATAAGACGGCTTCGTCAATAAACAATTCGCGGGCATACTTGCTGTTGCCTTCTGCCACACTTTTCACAAACTTCATGGCAGCTTCTTCCACTGCCTTGTACTCTTCGATATTTGCTCTCATGATGCTAATGTTTAATTGATTATCTTGTTTTGATGCTGCAAAGGTAGGTGATTCCTCCAGTTTGCACAAGTACCGAAAAATTATTCATATACTGAAAAATTATTCGGTATATACCCGTTACGATATATTATCCTTACCTTTGCAGGCGTAACATTCAATAAAGATAAAACCATGTACGAAAGAAAGATACCCGTAGATTTGGACTGTCCCTTGCGGCTGACCATGAGCCTGATTGATTCCAAGTGGAAGTCATGCATCTTGGACGAACTGCGCCACCGTGCCCTGCGTCCCAGTGAATTGCACAAGATATTTCCCGAAGCCACGCCTCGTGTGCTCGACTTGCAACTGAAGGAACTGGTAGAGGACGGGCTCGTATCGAAGACCATCTACCCTGAACTGCCTCCTCGTTCGGAGTATGCTATCACTCCGTTGGGGATGACGCTTATTCCCATCATCGATGCTATGATTGCATGGGGAGAGAAGAATACAGAATTATTTGAAAAGAAATATGGGAAACGGTAATAGAATTTGGTTGCTTTTCACTATCTTTGCGCTAAGACAAGAGTTGTTTGACAGAAATTTACCGCATATTGCAGAATTTGTGACTGTTTCCAAGTCATTACCTCGTTTTTTGAGAAATGCTTATAAGTAGCTTATTTTTAATATATTCCTATTTCAATATCGTTTTTTTTCACAAAAACCGACTAGATATATGGCACAAAAAAGGAAGCAGGGTGAAAAGGCAATCCAAGCAGGATGAAATTGGAATCACATTAGGATGAAACTGGGTACGAAGACGGATGAGTTTTTCAAACAACTTTCCCAGATTCTAAAAAATAGAGCTTGTCAGAGGCCTGTTGTATAGCTACCCCACTAAATTTCGACTACTCCACTTACACCCGTTAGTTAATCTCATGCCGAGAATACATAAAAAGTCCCACAAATTTAATGATTTGTGGGACTTTTCTGTTCGTTGTCCGATTTTGTCCGTAACATTCAGCGGAGAGACAGGGATTCGAACCCCGGGTACCTCGCGGTACAACGGTTTTCAAGACCGCCGCAATCGACCACTCTGCCACCTCTCCAAACTTCTTTGTCAAGTGCTTTTGTTTTTCAAAAGCGGTGCAAAGGTACGGATTATTTTTAAATAAGCAAATATTTCACTGCTTTTTTTGATTGTTTTTCTCATTATCGTAACTTTGCACACGGAAACGATATAGAAAAACAAGGCATGATATATCCGCAAAACTTTGAACTGAAAATCGGGTTCGACCAAATACGAACCCTCTTAAAAGCCAAATGCCTCAGTACATTGGGCGAAGAAAAAGTAGATGACATGGATTTTTCCACAGATTACGAAGAAATCAATTGCCGCTTGGAAGAAGTGGTGGAATTTATCCGAATCATCCAAGAGGAAGATGATGAATTTCCCTGCCAATACTTTTTCGATGTGCGCTCATCGCTGAAACGCATCCGTGTGGAAGGACTGTATATGAACGAACAGGAACTATTCGACCTGCGCCGTTCCCTGGAAACTATCCGCGACATCGTACGCTTTCTACAGAAAGAGGAAGACGAAGAAGCCTCTTCGCCCTACCCTGCCCTGCACGCATTGGCTGCCGACATCCTGACATTCCCGCAACTTATCGCGCGCATTGACAATATCCTCGACAAGTTCGGCAAAATAAAAGACAACGCATCCACCGAACTGTTGCGCATCCGCCGCGAGCTTTCTGCCACTACAGGAAGCATTTCACGCAGCCTGAACAGCATCCTCCGTTCGGCACAAGCCGAAGGATATGTAGACAAGGATGTCACGCCTACCGTACGCGACGGACGGTTGGTCATCCCTGTTGCTCCGGGAATGAAGCGCAAAATCCGGGGCATTGTGCACGATGAGTCAGCTACCGGGAAAACGGTCTTCATCGAACCTGCCGAAGTGGTGGAAGCCAACAACCGCATCCGCGAATTAGAAGGCGAGGAACGACGCGAGATTATCCGAATCCTTACCGAGTTTTCGGCAACCATCCGCCCGCAAGTGCCTGCCATCCTGCAATCGTATGAGTTTCTTGCCGTCATTGATTTCATCCGTGCCAAGTCGCTCCTTAGCATCGACATCAAAGCCGTAAAACCAGCTTTCGAAGACCAGCAAGTCATCGACTGGATAGAAGCCGTACACCCCTTGCTTCAGAAATCGCTTGCCAAGCATAATAAAAAGGTAGTGCCGCTCGACATCGAACTGAACCGCCGGCAGCGCATCCTGCTCATCTCTGGCCCAAACGCAGGCGGAAAGTCTGTCTGCCTGAAAACAGTAGGACTCCTGCAATACATGCTCCAGTGCGGGATGCCGATTCCGCTGAACGAACGGAGCCATGCGGGCATCTTCGAAAGCATCTTCATCGACATCGGTGACGAACAAAGCATCGAGGACGACCTGAGTACATATTCTTCACACCTCACGAACATGAAGAATATGATGAAAAACTGCAACGGACGAAGCCTCATCCTGATAGACGAATTCGGAGGCGGAACCGAACCGCAAATCGGAGGCGCCATCGCCGAAGCGGTATTGAAACGCTTTAACCTGAAGCAGACATTCGGCGTCATCACCACCCACTACCAAAACCTGAAACATTTCGCCGAAGACCACGAAGGCGTAGTCAACGGAGCGATGCTGTACGACCGGCACGAAATGCGCGCCCTCTTCCAGTTGCAGATAGGCAATCCCGGAAGCTCGTTCGCTGTAGAGATAGCCCGCAAGATAGGGCTGCCCGAAGACGTGATAGCTGACGCTTCGGAAATCGTGGGCAGCGAATACATACAGAGCGACAAATACCTGCAAGACATAGTGCGCGACAAACGCTACTGGGAGACCAAACGCCAGAACATCCGAAAGAAAGAAAAGCAAATGGAAGATACCATTGCCCGCTATCAGCAAGAAATAGACGAACTGGAACGCAAACGGAAAGAAATCTTACAGAAAGCCAAAGAAGACGCCGAGCACCTGCTACAGGAATCGAACGCGAAAATAGAGAACACCATCCGTACCATCAAGGAAGCGCAGGCTGAAAAGGAACGCACGCGCACAGCCCGCCAAGAACTTGCCAACTTCAAGCAGGAAGTGGAAACCATCGACACGGCAGCCATCGAGGAACAAATAGCCCGCAAGATGGAGCAACTGCGCGAAAAACAGAAGCGGAAAGAAGAACGGAAAAAGAAGAAAGCGGAAGAAGCCACCCAGCCCGTCCAACCCAAAGTGAAGCCGATCCAGGCAGGAGACTATGTACGCATCAAGGGACAAACCAGCGTAGGACAGATATTGGAACTGAGCGAACGGAATGCCGTAGTGATGTTCGGCCTGATGAAAACCAACGTCAAACCCGAACGGCTGGAACGTACAGACCTGCCCAAGACTTCGAACGTCATGGCAAAAGCCACCTTTGTCAGCAGCGAGACGCAAGACCGGATGTACCAAAAGAAGCTCAACTTCAAGCAAGACATCGACGTGCGCGGCATGAGGGGCGACGAAGCGGTACAAGCGGTAACGTATTTCATCGACGATGCCATTCAGGTAGGTGTGAGCCGAGTCCGCATCCTGCACGGGACAGGAACTGGCATTCTGCGCACCCTGATACGCCAATACCTCGCCACCGTGCCCGGCGTAGCCCACTTCCAAGACGAGCACGTACAGTTCGGCGGAGCAGGAATCACAGTAGTAGACCTAAAATAAGTTTGTCTCACTAAAACGCAGATTAACGCAGATTTTCGCAGACATATTTTTTTTATTATAATCAAAATTGTTTTCTGCGTTAATCTGCGAAAATCTGCGTTTCAAGAATAAAAAGAACAACATATAAGAATCTTTACGAATATGAAATCAATCAGAGAATTATACCGAATCGGCACAGGACCGTCGAGCAGTCATACAATGGGACCGCGGAAAGCTGCCGAACAATTTCTTGAACGCCACCCCGAAGCAGCCTCCTTCGAAGTGACGCTATACGGAAGCCTTGCCGCCACAGGCAAAGGACACATGACGGATGTCGCTATCCTCGACGTGCTCCAACCGCACGCACCAGTAGAAATCTTATGGAAACCTCATGTATTCTTCCCCTTCCACCCCAACGGAATGACCTTCAAATCGTTTGACGCCGAACGGCGGAAAACCGACGAGTGGACTGTGTTCAGCGTGGGCGGAGGAGCGCTTGCCGAAGAAGGACACCCGCAAGGCTCCACTCCCGACATCTACGAAATGAACACGATGAGTCAAATCCTGTACTGGTGCGAACACACGGGGCGCAGCTACTGGGAATACGTGGAACAATGCGAAGGCAAAGAAATCTGGGACTATCTTGCCGAAGTATGGAAAACCATGCAAGCGGCTATCCTGCGCGGACTGGATGCCGAAGGCGTGTTGCCCGGTCCGCTGAACTTGCGGCGCAAAGCGTCTGCCTACTACATCAAGGCGAAAGGATACAAAGACTCGCTCCGTTCGCGCGGATTGGTGTTCGCCTACGCCTTGGCAGTCAGCGAAGAGAACGCATCAGGTGGGAAAATCGTTACGGCTCCTACCTGTGGCGCATGCGGCGTAGTGCCTGCCGTACTCTATCATTTGCAGCAGACCCGTGAGTTCAGCGATGCACGCATCCTCCGTGCACTTGCCACCGCAGGACTGGTAGGAAACATCGTGAAGCACAACGCCTCCATTTCGGGTGCCGAAGCGGGATGCCAAGCAGAAGTGGGCGTAGCGTGCTCTATGGCTTCGGCGGCTGCCAGCCAACTCTTCGGCGGAAGCCCCGCACAGATTGAATATGCAGCCGAAATGGGATTGGAACATCACTTGGGCATGACGTGCGACCCTGTATGCGGGCTGGTACAGATTCCCTGCATCGAGCGCAACGCCTACGCAGCCGCCCGTGCCTTGGACGCCAACACCTATTCCGCCTTCACCGACGGCCATCACCGCGTGTCGTTCGACCGTGTAGTGGAAGTAATGAAGCAGACGGGACACGACCTGCCATCGCTTTACAAGGAAACCAGCGAAGGCGGACTTGCCAAAGACTATCATCCAATGGACTGACACGGCTTAATCATCTTATTCTAACACATTGTGACTATCCGAGACGTTGGGAACTACCCGTTCCTAACGTCTCTTTTTTATCTAAAATACCTAAAAATGCTGATTTTTTTCACGCATTATCCGCACAGAAAGCATCCTGCACCCTCCCTTCTTTTCACTAATTTTAGGTATTGACCACCCGCAGAAACCGCTCTACCTTTGCATCGTCAAACAAAATTAATATAAAAGCACTATGAAACTAAAGAATCTACTCGCGATGACTTCCATCGCCTTACTTACTGCATCGTGCAGCGATGATGACAACAACGGAAACGAAAGCATCAACCCGGCGGTAAACATAGCGGGAACCTACGCAGGCTATTCGGAAGCCGCCTTTCAGTACACCGATACCCCTCTCGTTTCGGCTGACGAATCGCTTACCATACAGACCGATGCCGATAACACGACCGCCACTATCACTTATACATCAAGTAGCTTCGGCGAATTTACCATCAGCGGAACGAAAGTGACTTACGCAAGCGGCACTTACACCCTGAGCGGAGAAGGAAGCACGATGATGGGAATGAGCGGAAACGTAAGCGAATACGAATGCACGCTGAAAGGCACGCTAAACGAAGCAAAGAACGAAGGCGCATTCACATTCAATGTTCCAGCCGTAATGGGCGGCATGAACATCACCTTTACTTTAGGCGAAATACCCGTATCCAAGCTATTGGCAGGTTCGTATGAAGGATGGACCGAAGCTTCGTGCGCTTACTTTGAAGGAATGCAGGCTACAGACCAAACCCTCTCGCTAACCGCCAATGCCGATGACACCTTTACGCTTGCCTACACTTCGGACAGTTGGGGTGAATTTTCATTCGAAAGCCTCAGCGTGACTTCGGCAAATGGCATATATACCCTGAGCGGTAAAGGCGTGACAATGATGGGCATGGACGGAAACGTAAGCGAATATCCTTGTACAGTCACCGGAAGTATCGACGCAAACAAAGAAAACGTCAGTTTCACATTTACCGTTCCCGGCGTAATGGGCGGCCTGACCATCACATTCACACAAGGAGAAGCACCTGCTGCCAACGAATAATCACACGAACGTACAACAATGAAACTGTTTCGTTTTTATCAAATATTGGGGCTGGGAGCGATGCTGATGTCGCTCCCTGCTTGCGACGGGATTCTTGACGGCATTTACGACACACCCCGCACTACGAACGGTTACGGATTTAACCCCAACAGCGACGGTGTGACGGGGACACTCTTTATCGATGCCACCGACTATGCCCAATGGACCTACATCAACCTGCACACCGAAGAGATAGACTCTACCCGCATCACCGATGAAAGCGGAACGGAAGTGCCGATGGGCGAAAATGCCTCGCTCCCCGAAGAATGGGATTTCGCACTCCACCGCTACGATGTGAAAACCAATGGCGGTGCCGTACTGGAAACCGAAGCCACCAGCATAAACGCCGTGCTGCTGATGAGCAGCATCCCGGCGGGCAATTACGTGGAAGATACCGAAACCGAAATCACCATTGACATGTCGGGCATGATGGACGGGAATATCCTTTATGCCACTTCTGACTATAATGCCGAACTAGCAAAATGGCTGAACGTAGACACCAGCACGATGCCTCCCGTTTATACCTTATCTAATAAGGTGTATATCGTGCGGCTGAAAGACGGCACTCATGCGGCTTTGCGGCTCAACGCTTTCCGCAACGCACAAAACACATCTGGACACCTCACTATCGAATACGCCTACCCGTTAGAGAAGGCAATGAAATAAATAAAAGACTATGCAACAACCTATACTGAAACACCTCATCGTGCTGGCGGGATGCCTCTTGCTCACTGCAACGGCTGCCGCACAACGCTATGTGTCGGGAAAAGTAGTCGGTCCGGGCAACGAACCGTTAGCAGGAGCAGCCGTTGTGGTCAAAGAAAACAAGACCATCGGAATGACTACCGATGCCGAAGGCAATTACCGGCTGCGTATCCCCGACAACAAAGAATACACCCTACAGGCTTCCTTCATCGGCTACGTAACCCAAAGCCACCCGCTTCAAACAGGACAAGACCGCATGGATTTCGCCATGGAAGAAGACGCCATCGGCATGGAAACCGTAGTGGTGACGGGCACACGCACACCCAAACTCTTGAAAGATGCGCCCATCGTGACCCGCGTCATCACCGCCGACGACATACGCAAGGTAGATGCTACCAACATCGGCGACCTCTTGCAAGCCGAATTGCCCGGTATCGAATTCTCATACTCCATGGACCAGCAAACATCGCTCGACATGCAAGGATTCGGAGGAAACGCTATCCTGTTCTTAGTGGACGGCGAACGCTTGGCTGGCGAGACTCTGGATAACATCGACTACAGCCGCCTGAACCTGGACAATGTGGAACGCATCGAAATCGTGAAAGGAGCGGCATCGTCGCTCTACGGCTCGAATGCCGTAGGGGGAGTCATCAACATCATCAGCAAGGAAGCCGAAGAGCCGTGGACCCTCAACCTGAACGGACGCTATGGCTCGCACAACGACCAACGCTACGGAGGGACAGTCGCTTTCCGTGCGGGAGACTTCCGTAACAGCCTCAACGTGCAGCATACCTCTACCGACCCCATCGACGTGGGAAGCGTAGGCAAAGACGGAGAAGAGAACGACTTCAGCCGCGTGTACGGAAACCGCACGTGGAACTTCAAAGAACGCCTTGTCTACACTCCGACCGACAAACTGCGCCTGACGGGACGCTTGGGATACTTCTTCCGCGAACGCGACAAGAGCACTTCCAGCAAAGACCGATACCGTGACTTCTCGGGAGGATTGCGAGGCAACTACACCTTCAGCCAACGGAACGGCCTCGAACTCTCGTACAGTTTCGACCAATACGACAAAAGCGACTTCGACCCCGTGCAAGACTACGACCTGCGCGACTACACCAACGTGCAGCACACCCTGCGTGCCCTCTACAACCATTCGCTGAACGAGCGGAACACCCTCATCGTGGGCGGCGACTTCATGCGCGACTACCTGATGAGCTACCAGTTCACCGACAACGGCAGCCACGAACAATACACCGCCGACGCCTTCGCACAATTCGACCTGAACCCTGTGAAGAACCTCAACATCATGACAGCCGTCCGCTTCGACTATTATTCGGAAGCCGACGTGAAAAACACGTCCTCGAAACTCGGCATCATGTACAAATGGCGCAACTGCTCGCTGCGTGCCTCGTATGCAGGCGGATTCCGCGCCCCGACGCTGAAGGAAATGTACATGGACTTCAACATGGCGAACGTCTTCATGATATACGGCAACGAAGACCTGAAGCCCGAAAGCAGCCAGAACTTCTCGCTTTCAGCCGAATACCTGAAGAGCCGCTACAACGTCACGCTGACAGGTTACTTCAACCTGGTGGACAACCGCATCACCACCGTATGGGACCAAACCCTCGGCGGAATGGTCTACTCGAACATCGCGCAGATGAACATCTCCGGACTAAACGCAGACGCCGCCGCCAAATACCCTTGCGGGCTGGGTGTGCGCCTCTCGTATGCCTATACCCACGTCCACATCCCCAAAGGCGAACCTTACTTCTCCTCCACCCGACCCCACACGGCTACCGCGAAGATAGACTATGGCAAGGACTGGAAGAACTACGGCTTCGACGTGACCCTGAGCGGGCGCGTGCTCTCGCGGGTGACCACCGACGAATACGTCGATTACGAAAACCCTGATGCGGGAGTCACCTCGACCACCTATCCGGCATATACCATCTGGAGGCTGAACCTCGCGCAACAGGTGTACCGGGGCATCCGTGTGAACGTGGTAGTGGACAACCTGTTCAACTACCGCCCCGACCATTATTACAACAGCACGCCAGCCACGACGGGGACCACCTTCTCGGTAGGCCTTTCGCTCGACGTGGACCAGCTGTTCTGACGGAAGAGACCTCGAAACACGTGCAAAATGCAATTCAGAGGTCTGAATTCCACTTTGCAACACTTGCAAAATCAATTTTAGAGACCTAAAATCCGTCTCGCAGACGTGCAAAATGCGCGCCGAGGGGTCAAAATCCATTTTGCAAATTTGCAAAGTCCACGCCGAGGGGTCGCCGCACATTTTGCAACACTTGCAAAGTCTCCGCCGAGGGGTCGCCGCACATTTTGCAACACTTGCAAGGTCTCCGCCGAGGGGTCGCCGCGCATTTTGCACGTTTTTCCAAAAGTGGGACTTGAACAAAAATAGGATTTCACCATAGTAACAAAGGTTTAAATCGAACACAGAGACACGGAGACACAGAGATAAATTATAAGATTTTCTTTGCGGACTTTGTCTCTCAACAAAAAACTCTGTGCCTCTGTGTCTCTGTGTTCAATAAAAAAGCAAACGATAAAAACAAACGAATATGAAAAAGGAACGAATCATCCTCTACGGAAGCCTCATCGCGGGAATCCTGCTGCTTTTAGCGGTATGGAACAGCTGGTTCAGCGTCACGAAGATAGGCTTCGTCAACTATCAAGCCATCAACTTGGGGGAAATCTCGAAAGCCAACAACAACCCATTCATCCGGCTGGCTGAAATCAACACCGACCGACTGGACGAACTGGGAAGCTGCGACATGGTTTTCATCAACGCCATGGGCATCCGCATCACCGAAGAACAGCGTGCCCTGATACAGGAAGCGGCAGACGGGGGATTGCCCGTGCTCTCGACCGCAGTCACCAATCCTGCCAACGACATCTGCTCGCTCGACTCTGCCACCGCCGCCCCCTTGCGGCAATACCTCGCCAGCGGCGGACGGCGCAACTACCGAAGCATGCTGGAATACGTGCGCAAGACAGTGGACGGCAAACTGATTTCGGTGAACGAACCCGAACCCGTCCAAGAGGCAGCCCATGAAATGCTGTACCACATCGACCCCCGCCAGCCCGAAGAAGAAGCCTTAGGCTTCAACACCATAGCAGAATACGACCGCTTTCTGAAAGATAACGGACTGTGGAAGGAAGACGCGCCGCGCATCGTCCTCACAGGGCAAATGGGCGAACCGACCGACTTAATCCGCCGGCTGGAAGAGACAGGCAATGTGGTCTACCCCGTACGGCGGATGAAGAGCTTTATTACCCGCCACCAAATCGACTCGGTGCGCCCTTCAGCCGTCATCAACATGGCGCACGGTCGTATGGGCGACTACATCACCGATTACCTGACCCAGCAGAACATCCCCCTCTTCGCCCCGCTGAATGTGAACACGCTGGTAGAAGACTGGGAGAACGACCCGATGGGCATGAACGGCGGTTTCCTCTCACAAAGCGTGGTGACACCTGAAATAGACGGCGCCATCCGTCCCTTCGCCCTCTTCGGACATTACGCCGACAAAGAGGGATTGCAGCACGCTTTCGCCATTCCCGAACGGCTGGAAACCTTCGTACAGACCGTAAACAACTACATCAGCCTGCAACGCAAGCCGAACGCCGAGAAGCGTGTAGCCATCGTTTACTATAAAGGGCCGGGACAGAACGCCCTCACCGCATCGGGCATGGAAGTAGTGCCTTCGCTCTACAACCTGTTAGTGCGCATGAAGCAGGAAGGCTATCGCGTGGAAGGGCTGCCCGCCAATAGCAAAGCCTTGGGACGGCTGATTCAGCAGCAAGGCACCGTATTCAGCACGTATGCCGAAGGAGCCTCCGACCAATTCATGCGCGAAGGGCATCCCGAACTGATATCGAAAGAAGACTATGAAAGCTGGATAAAGCAAAGCATCCGCCCCGAACAATATGCCGAAGTGACGGCTGCCAACGGCGAGTTTCCCGGCAGCTATATGGCTACGCCAGACGGACGTTTAGGCATCGCCCGCCTGCAGTTCGGCAACGTAGTGCTGCTTCCGCAACCCGCGGCAGGAACGGGCAGCAACTCGTTCCAAATCGTACACGGGACAGACGCAGCCCCTCCCCACAGCTACATTGCTCCTTACCTGTGGACGCAATACGGCTTCCGGGCAGATGCGCTGATTCACTTCGGCACCCACGGCAGCCTGGAGTTCACGCCCCGCAAGCAAGTGGCGCTCAGCAGCAAGGACTGGCCCGACCGCTTGATAGGCGCACTTCCCCACTTCTATATCTACACCATCGGCAACGTAGGCGAAGGAGTCATCGCCAAACGCCGCTCGTATGCGGGCTTACAGTCGTATCTGACTCCGCCGTTTATGGAAAGCAACGTGCGTGGCATCTACCGCGAACTGAGCGAAGCCATCAAGAATTACAACAACCTGTCGGAAGAGACCAATCCACAGCCCGCCGCTCTTGATAAGGCGTCGCTGAAGGTAAAAGCCCTGACCGTCAAGTTAGGCATCCACCGCGATTTGGAACTGGACAGTCTGCCCGGCAAACTATATACCGAAGACGAAGTGGCACGCATCGAGAATTTCGCCGAAGAACTGGCGAACGAAAAGATTACAGGGCAACTCTATACCTTGGGCATACCCTACGAAAAGGCACGCATCGAATCGAGTGTCTATGCGATGAGCGTCGAACCCATTGCCTACAGCCTCTTGGCACTCGACAAACTGAACAGGAAAGCCGACCCGCAGACCGAGAAACACCGCACCCGGTTTACGCAACGGTATCTCACGCCTGCACGCAACCTGGTAACCCAGTTGCTCGCCCGTCCGTCAATGGCAACCGATGAACTGATATGCCGCACAGCGGGCATTACAAAAGAAGAACTGGCAGAAGCTCGCGAAACGGAAGCCTCGCGCAGCAACCCCGACGGACTGATGTCGATGATGATGGCAGCAGCCGAAGAGATGCAAGACCAACCGTCAATGAATAATAGCGCAAAAGGCGATCTGCCACATCCTTCAGGCAACATCAGCGAAACGATGCGGAAAAAGATGCACGAAACAGCCAAAGGAATGAACCCTGACAAAGCACTCGCTATGGCAAAGAAAATGGGCGCCGACTCTACCGCCCTTCACAAAATGGAAGAAGCGATAAAACATCCTACCTCTTCTACTAAAGCTCCTGAAGGAGGCATGGCGGCGATAATGAAGCAGATGATGCACAAGAAAGAATACACCAAGGAACAAATTGCCCGCGCCATGGCAATTTGTGAAGTGGAACGCACCATCAAAAACGTGAACAACTACCGCATCGCCTTGCTGGAAAGCCCCCAAAAGGAAATGGCAAGCCTGATGAACGCCTTGAAAGGAGGTTATACACAACCCTCACCCGGAGGCGACCCGATAGCCAATCCCAACACCTTGCCCACCGGACGCAACCTCTATGCCATCAATGCCGAAGCCACTCCGTCTGAAGCAGCATGGGAAAAAGGCATCCGCCTGGCGAACAACACCATCGAGATGTACAAGAGCCGCCACCACGACTCCATCCCGCGCAAGGTGAGCTATACGTTATGGAGCAGCGAATTCATCGAGACCGAAGGAGCCACCGTGGCACAAATCCTGTACATGCTGGGCGTAGAACCCATCCGCGATGCCTTCGGGCGCGTAAACGACATCCGCCTGATTCCTTCGAAAGAATTAGGACGCCCGCGCATTGATGTCGTCGTGCAGACCAGCGGACAGTTGCGCGACTTAGCAGCATCCCGTCTGTTCCTGATAAACCGTGCCGTGGAAATGGCTGCCTCAGCTAAGGATGATTTATACGAAAACCAAGTAGCTGCAGGAATCGTCGAAACCGAACGCACGCTGATAGAAAAAGGACTTACCCCGAAAGACGCGCGTGAAATGTCTGCCTACCGTGTGTTCGGCGGAGTGAACGGCGGATACGGAACAGGCATCCAAGGAATGGTAGAAGCGGGCGACCGCTGGGACAACGAACAACAGATAGCTGACACCTATATGCATAACATGGGAGCCTACTACGGAAGCGAAAAGAATTGGGAAGCCTTCCGCCAATATGCGTTCGAAGCGGCATTGACCCGTACCGATGCAGTCGTCCAGCCCCGCCAAAGCAATACGTGGGGCGCGCTAAGCCTCGACCACGTGTACGAATTCATGGGCGGCATGAACTTAGCCGTACGCAACGTGACAGGGAAAGACCCCGATGCCTACCTGAGCGATTACCGCAACCGCAACAACGTACGGATGCAGGAAGTGAAAGAAGCCATCGGAGTGGAAAGCCGCACTACTATTCTGAACCCCACCTACATCAAAGAAAAAATGAAAGGCGATGCAGGCGCTGCAAGTTCCATCGCCGAAATCGTGCAAAACACGTACGGCTGGAACGTAATGAAGCCGAAAGCCATCGACCAGCAACTGTGGAATGACATCTACGACGTATATGTAAAAGACAAATACAACCTCGGCACACAAGGTTACTTCGAAGAAAAGAATCCTGCCGCACTGGAGAACATGACCGCCGTGATGCTGGAAACCGCACGCAAAGGCTACTGGAAAGCGACACCCGAACAGCTGAAAGCCGTAGCTGGACTACATACAGATTTAATTGCCAAGTACGGGACTTCAGGCGGAGGATTTGCCGACAACAACGCCAAACTGCAAGACTTCATCGCCGAAAACGTCAGTGCCCCGCAAGCAGCCGGTTACAAACAACGAATCAATGAAATGAAGGAAGCAGCCCTTGCCGACGGAAATGTACAAAAAGGAATGACGCTCAAGAAGAATACCATAGACACTGTCGGACAACCCGAAGAAGAAACCAACAAACTAAGCGGAACCTTGGTGGTAAGCGTCGTATTGGCAGCTTTCATCATCTTATTAATGATACTGAAAAAGAAACGTTCACAAAACCGGAAATAAATGGAACAAATCATCCTTATCCTGATGCTGTTCATCGCCATAAACTGTGCTTTCAAGCTCAGCTTATGGCGGTGGTGGCAGACGGGGATTTACAGCCTGATTATGGCAGTCTTCACCGTCCTTGCCAATCCGTATGCCATCCTCCAGTCGAAGACACAAATAGCCGACTACCTGCAAAACACCGAAGCATTGCAGAATATGGCGGTCATCATCACACTGGAATCGGCACTCTGCTTCGGGTTTTGCGTCACCTACCTGCGCGGACTTTACGGCAAGAAAAACCCTTGGTGGGCAAAGCTGCTGTGGTGGTATCCCAGCCTGTTGTTATTCCCTGTGGTATTCTATTGCCTCACCGAAGCCATCTTTACCTTCGTGGGAATCGCGTTCACCACCACCGCCTACATCGTGGCAGCAATCGTGCTCATTGCCATTCCTGCATTAGCCAAAGCGGTACAATACCTCGTCCCCGAAAAAGACCTGCGGCTGGAAATCCATTTCTTGGTCAGCCTCTTCGTCTGCATCTTGGGACTGCTCACTACCGTAAACGGCAAAACAGTCTATGCCGCCGTAGACGAACCCGTCAACTGGAACGCCGTGACGCTTGCCCTTTCGCTCTTCGTTATCCTATTCATCGCAGGTTATGTATGGAGCCAAATCAAGTATCCGCTTATCCAGCGATGGAAAGAACGGAAAATGAAAAAACGTTATTAACTATTCACTATTAATTATTAATTCAAGAACAATGGAATTTATCTCAAAAATGCTTTTCTGGGTTGCCAACAGCTTGTTGATACCCGATGTTATCCTGCTGCTTTTCCTCTTTGTGCGTGCGCTTATCCTCATCGGAGGCACCTACAATATGTACATCACCAAACGTAAAAACGACAAGGCGTTCGACCATTTAATAAAAGAAGGACGCACTGACGAATTGCGCCAAGCATTGCCCGACAAGGACAATTCGCTTTACGTCAGCTACCTGCGCGATATGCTGAGCCGTCCCGTAAACGAAGACTACGCCGACTTTACGCTCTCCAAATTCGAAGTGGAAGCCGAAAAAGACATAGCACTTTCGAAAATGCTTTCCAAGTTAGGGCCGGTACTCGGACTGATTGGTACGCTGATTGCGATGAGCCCTGCATTGGTAGGGCTTTCCACAGGCGACATCGCCGGAATGGCATACAACATGCAAGTAGTGTTCGCCACCACCGTCGTAGGCTTGGTAGTCAGTGCCGTAGGATTAGTATCGATGCAGTTCAAGCAACGCTGGTACGCCAAATGCGTGAACAACCTCGACTATGTGTCGCGCGTCTTAATTGAAAAAGGAGGACAAGCATGAGAAAACGTAACCGCCGTGTCTGTTTCTTCAAGAAAGAAGAAGACACCGATCCGTTGAGCGTAGTGGTCAATCTCTTCGATGTGGCAATGGTCTTCGCCGTGTCGCTGATGGTGGCAATGGTGATGCACATGAACATGACCGAAGTCTTCACCGACAAAGACTTCACCATCGTGAAGAATCCAGGCAAAGAAAACATGGAAATCATCACCAAGGAAGGCAAGCAAATCAACCGTTACACGCCGAGCCAAGACCAGTCGGCAAGCGGTAAGCGAGGCAAGAAAGTAGGCATCGCCTACGAACTGGAGAACGGTGAAATCATCTATGTGCCCGAAGGCGAATGATTTTCAGCGTTCCTATTATCTCCGTAGATTGCAAATCTGACCATAGAAATCCCTAAAAATAGGTATTGCCTGACAATCTCAAGCTCTATACCTTTGCAAAAGTAAAATCATTATCAATGCAAGTGCAGAAAGAGGACATACGAGGACGAATATTGGCGGTTGCCAGACAACAATTCGAGAGGAAAGGCTATTCCAAGACTTCCATGCGCGAAATAGCGGAGTTGTCAGGTGTTGGTGTCGGGAATATCTACAACTATTTCACGAACAAAGATGAATTGTTCCGTGAAGTAGTCCGTCCTGTCTTGTGCGCTTTGGAAGCCATGCTGCAAGAACACCACGGCATACGGGGCGAGGACATTATGATGATGCGGTCGGAGAAATACCTGAAATCCTGCATTGACGAATATGTTTCGCTGATTGACAAGCACCGCGCACTGATGGGAATCCTGCTGTTCCGTGCGCAAGGTTCTTCGTTGGAACGCTTCCGTGAGAATTATACCGACCGTTCTACGGAACTGGTCAAGGCGTGGTTCGCGTCCATGCAGCGGAAACATCCCGAAATCAATACGTCGGTGTCCGATTTCATCATCCACCTGCATACGGTATGGATGTTCACGATGTTCGAGGAACTGCTGATGCACTCCGTACCCCGGCAGGAAATGGAGGCCATCCTGCACGATTACATCCTGTTTGAAATTCAAGGTTGGAGGGCAATTATCAAGATATGAGATACAGGCAACGCACATACGGACAATCAGCCGCGTCAAGACGGCTGGCAGGGAGGAAATCTTCACGGAGGTTTCCTCCTTTTTTTATGAACAATTCTGAATATCGTTCACTATTAAACACACCAAAAATATGAGACAGAAATACGAGTTTAAGAGTATTGTAGCGGAAACATTGCTTATTCCGCTATACATGAGAGCCAAAGAAAGTCGCCGGAATAATCCCATTCTATATGACAAGGCTGCGGAATGGCTGGCGGACAGTTTGGAATACGATTATTCCCAGTTCGACGGGGCAAAGTTGAGCGAAGTGGGATGCGTGGTGCGTGGATGGTATTTTGACTGCGCTGTGCGCCGATTTATTAAAGCACATTCGCATCCGGTCGTGGTCAATGTGGGATGTGGACTGGATACCCGTTTCCAGCGTATCGGAAGTCAGAAAGCAGTCTTTTATGATTTGGATTTGCCTGAGGTCATTGCTCTACGCCGGGAATTGATACCCGAACAGCCGGACAATGTCTATATTGAAGCGTCTTTGTTGGAGACCGACTGGATGGATGACCTGCGCCGGAAGCACCCCGAAGCAGAATTTATCTTCATCGTGGAGGGGGTACTGATGTACTTCTACGAGAAGCAAGTAAAAGCCTTCCTGCATCACGTGGCAAGCCGTTTCGGGGGAGGTGAATTGTGGTTTGACGTATGTGGCACGATGATGAGTCGACACGGAGTAAAGCCTGATTCGCTCCGCAAGCACGAAGCCCAAATCCGTTCCGGGCTGAGCGACGGGCATTTGGTGGAACAATGGGAACCGGCTTTGCGGCTCATCGAGCAAGCCAACTACATGAAGTTCTTCCGTCCGCGCTGGGGCTTCTTCTTCGGGCAGATATTGGGGAGGATGACGCGGTTGTGCTACAAATTCAGTTCGTTGCTGGGGTATAAAATTATTTCAAAATAACGTAATAACAATGGAGAAGTCAAAAAAGAAAGAAGGTTTGTCCCGACTGTTCGAGATAGCGGGACAAAGGAAAGGTCTGCTTATATTGGCAGGTCTGCTGTCGGCTGGCAGCGCAGTATGTATGCTTGTGCCTTATTGGGCTGTTTATGAAATCTTGAAAGAGCTGTTATCTCATGGCGTAAATCCTGCCGCTTCGGACGGAACGTATATGATGCGCTGGGGATGGATAGCCTTCGGGGGGCTTGTTGGCGGATTGGTATTGCTATATGCAGCCCTGATGTCCTCGCATGTGGCTGCGTTTCGTATCTTGTATGGGTTGCGTGTCCGCCTGTCCGAGCATATCGGCAAGTTACCTTTGGGATATTTGAACAACACTTCCACGGGAGCCATCAAGAAAACGATGGATCAGAACATCGAAAAGATAGAAGGGTTCATCGCCCATACCATCCCGGATTTGGTCAATGTTGTGGCTACGGTGGCGGTGATGTTGGTCATCTTTTTCTCTTTGGATGTGTGGCTGACGGTGGTCTGTCTGGCGGTTGTAATGATTAGCCTTTCCCTGCAATTTTCCAATTTCATGGGAAAAAGGGCAAGGGAGTTCATGGCCATCTATTACGATGCGCAGGAAAAGATGAGCGCATCTGCCGTGCAGTATGTACGGGGAATGCCCGTAGTCAAGATTTTCGGGCAGAGCGTCCGTTCGTTCCGTCAGTTCAATGCCGAGATTCAGGCGTACAAGACATTCGCCTTGAAATGCTGTGACACCTACCAGAACGGAATGATTGCCTTTACCGTCTTGCTCAATTCGATGGTGACGTTTATTCTTCCTGTGGGCATCCTGCTGATGCAAGCCAGTCCGCAATCCTTGTCATTGGCGGTAGTATGGCTGTTCTTCATTATCATGGGGCCGGGTATGGCTTCTCCCGTTTATAAACTGACATTCTTGGGAGGCAACACGCGCGACATCGATGAAGGTGTAAACCGTATCGACCGCATACTTGAAAAGAAATCTGTGCCGGAGCCGGAACATCCGCAAGTGCCTGCTGCTTACGATGTAGAGTTCCGTCATGTATCATTCTTCTACGAAAACACGGAACAGGGAACACGAACGGAAGCCTTGCGTGATGTCAGCTTCAAAGCTCCACAAGGAAAGATAACCGCCCTTGTCGGTCCTTCAGGAAGCGGAAAATCAACGGTTGCCAACCTAATACCCCGGTTCTGGGATGTGGAGCAAGGGGAAATTTGTATAGGAGGTATTGACATTCGTCAGATAGATACGGCAAAACTGATGGACATGGTTTCATTTGTATTTCAAGACACTTTCCTTTTTTACGACACATTATATGAGAACATTGCCGTAGGTTCTCCAGATGCTACAAAAGAAAAGGTAATAGCCGCTGCGAAAGCTGCCCAATGCCACGATTTCATAGAGCGTTTGCCGCAAGGCTACGAAACAAGGATAGGCGATAAAGGTGTATTCCTGTCCGGCGGTGAAGCCCAACGGATATGTGTAGCTCGTGCCATATTGAAGAATGCTCCGATACTGGTGTTGGACGAAGCCACTGCCTTCGCTGACCCTGAAAACGAGCATAAAATGCAGATGGCTTTGCAGTCACTGATAAAGGATAAAACGGTCATTGTGATTGCCCATCGCCTTTCTTCCATCATCTCCGCACATCAGATTGTCGTCATGAAAGAAGGACGCATTGTGCAATGCGGAAGGCATGAACAGCTGTCCGTGACGGAGGGTGTATATAAAAATATGTGGGATGCCTATACGAGCGCATACCATTGGACATTGAACAAAAACTAAAAGCAATATGAGAAAGAAGAATTTCTTAAACAAGGTCTTGCAAAACACAAGTTGTCCGCAAGGATTTTGGGGACGGATGATTTTGCGAGGAATGAATTGTTTTCATGCATCTTTAGCTAATCGTGGCATGAAGCAAGTGGAATGGCAGCCGAATTGGAATGTTCTTGATATAGGCTGTGGCGGTGGTGCGAATTTGAAACGTTTATTGAATTTATGTCCGAAAGGAAATATCTACGGCATAGACCTGTCAGAAGAAAGTGTTTCATTCGCCCAAAAGTACAACGAAAAAGACTTGAATAAAAGATGTTTCATACAACAAGGGAATGTTTGTTCATTACCTTATGAGGATGGATTCTTTAATGCTATCACGGCTTTTGAAACGGTCTATTTCTGGTCGCCTGTAAACATAGCGTTGTCTGAAGTGGCGCGTGTTCTCCGAGAAGGAGGTTGTTTCCTTATTAGTCTGGAAGCGAGCGACCCCGAACTTGGAAAAATGTGGACGGAACGGATAGATGGTATGGTTGTCTATACTCCGGCAGAATTGGAAGAACGGTTGCATGAAGTCGGATTTTCATCCATCAGAACAATCCGTAAAAAGGAAGAAATACATATTATAGCATATAAATAAAATAAGATATGAATGCAATAAAGAATATTACAATAGGTCACACGGAAAGACTTTACAAGCCGGTGGGTTACACCATGCTTGCCAACTTAGTGAATATAGTACCGTTTTGTCTTTCTATAGAAGCGATACGTATCATTTTCAGTGCATTTGACGGGAGCGGACAGCCGCTTGACACGACCCGCCTGTGGTGGATATTCGGCATTATGGCTGTTTATATGCTGGTCATGGCTTTGGCAGAACGGGCATCCTACCGAGCCAATTTTAGAGGAGCATACGAAATGAGTGCTTCCGGGCGTTTGTCGCTGGCGGAGCACTTGCGGAAACTATCGTTGGGCTTTTTGTCGAAACGTGATCCGGGTGATTTGTCGTCCATGCTTGTTACGGACTTCATGATGGCAGAAACCGGAATTTCGCACCACCTGCCCCAACTTATGGGTGCCATAGTCATGCCCGTACTGGCTTTTGCTTCGCTTGTATGGATAGATTGGAGGATGGCGGTCAGTATGTTTGCCGCCTTGCCGCTTGCCTTGCTCGTCCTGTGGGCAAGCACAAAGGCACAGCGGAAGTTAAGCGGCAGGCAAATTCAAGCAAAAATAAATGCTGGAAATCGGTTGGAAGAATACTTACAGGGTATTCGTGTAATGAAAGCGTACAATCTGATAGGTGACCGCTTTGTTAGGTTGCGCGATGCTTTTGCGGAACTTCGCCGTGCTTGCATCCGTCAGGAGGCCTTGTTAGGCCCATTCGTCTTGTTGAGCATCACTTTAGTACGTGCCGGGCTGACAATGATGGTGCTATGTGGAACTTACCTTCTGTTGGGAGGGCAACTTTCAATCCTTGTATTCGTGCTATTCCTTGTAGTCGGTTCTCGTGTGTTCGACCCGCTGACTTCCGCACTGACAAACTTTACCGAGTTCCGCTATTTTTCCATTGCCGGTGGACGCATCCTTTCCTTGATGAACGAGCCGGAGATGAAAGGAGAACGGCAATCCCCGGCAGCAGGCGATATCCGGTTTGAACACGTATCGTTTGCCTATCAAGACAAGGAAGTGTTGCATGATATAAACATTACGCTCCCGAAAAACTCCTTGACGGCTCTTGTCGGACCTTCGGGAAGCGGGAAAAGTACGGTGATGAAGCTTTGCGCCCGTTTCTACGACCCACAGAAAGGATGTATCTTTTTCAATGGTGTTCCGATGAATGAGATAAATCCAGAAAGTCTGATGAGCCACATCTCTATGGTATTTCAGGATGTTTATCTGTTTCAGGACACCATACGCAACAACATCCGTTTCGGCAAGACGGATGCAACAGACGAGGAAATCATTGCCGCCGCCAAGAAAGCCTGTTGCCACAACTTCATCATGCGCTTGCCGCAGGGCTACGACACGATGGTGGGCGAAGGTGGCTGTACCTTGTCCGGAGGTGAGAAGCAGCGCATATCCATCGCCCGCGCCATATTGAAAGACGCACAAGTCATCCTGCTGGATGAAGCTACCGCCTCGCTCGACCCTGAAAACGAAGTGGAGGTACAACGAGCCATCGACTCGTTGATTAAAGGACGCACCGTCATTGCCATTGCCCACAGACTCAAAACCATCAAGGATGCCGACCGGATAATCGTTTTGGACAACGGGCGGATACGGGAAGAAGGCACGCACGACGAGCTTATCCGAAAGGAAGGGCTATATGCCCATTTGTGGAATATTCAAGAAAGTATTTTCGGATGGAAACTGTAATCATAAAATCCCTATTTTTAGGTATTTCCTATTCCAACGGAATGCGTTTACTTTGTGATATCAAATTAAAACTAAAAACGATATGAAGAAAACAGGAGTATTTTACGGTTCTACGACCGGGACGACAGAATCAGTAGCCAATCTGATAGCGGAAAAATTAGGCATTGCGCAGGCAGATGTACACGATGTGAGCAAGATGAGTGCTGATATGGTTAAAGCGTATGAAGCCTTGATATTGGGCACTTCCACATGGGGTGACGGAGAATTGCAGGACGACTGGTATGACGGCATCAAAGTGCTGAAAGGCATGGACCTGAAAGACAAAATCATCGCCTTGTTCGGATGCGGCGACTCGGAATCATACGGCGATACGTTTTGCGACGGCATGGGCATCCTTTACGAGGATTTAAAAACCAGCGGATGCCGCTTTATCGGTGCCGTTTCCGATGCAGATTACACATACAGTTCGTCTATTTCGGTCATTGACGGCAATTTCGTAGGGCTTGCCATTGATGACGTGAATGAAAGCGAAAAGACGGAAGAACGCATCGCTTCTTGGACGGATATGCTGAAAGCCGACTTAGCGTAAAAGAACCGGGTTGATAGTTGAGACTGAAGGCAAAAGATCCTCTATCTCAGCTATCAACTGATTATATCCAACCATAAACCATCAACCGAACATGGAACTGAATCCCGCCGACCTTAAAGTCTTTCTGAATCACATTTATGAATTTAAGAAAGGAGTACGCCGCATGGTGTTGTATACCACCAATAAAAAATACGAAGATTTCGCCGTCAAACGTTTGGCAAACCAACGTATCAAGTTCATTGTGCAGCAAGTGGATGACGAACGCATCAACTTGTTTTTCGGGTGTGACGAATGCATCGAAGCCATCCGCCTGCTGGTCAACCGCCCGCTGAACAAACTAACACCGGAAGAGGATTTCATTTTAGGGGCTATGCTGGGATATGACATCTGCGTGCAATGTCGCCGGTATTGCGACCGAAAACAGCGAAAGATGGTATCGTAAATGTGAAGATTCGCGGATTTTACCTACCTTTGCCCCGCAAACAGAATATACAGACAAAATGAAAACATACCGGACTTATCTTTTCGACTTCGACTATACGCTTGCCGACTCTTCGAAAGGCATCGTGATGTGCTACCGCATCGTGCTGGAACGCCACGGGCATACGGGCTTCAGCGACGGAGAAATCAAACGTACCATCGGGAAAACCTTGGTGGAATCGTTTTCTATCTTGAGCGGGGTGACCGATGCCGGCATCTTGGAAACTTACCGGAAAGAATATGTGAAAGAGGCTGATAAATACATGACGGCAAACACACGCCTCTTCCCCGAAACCGCCGAAGTCTTGGCGAAACTGAAAGCCCAAGGAGCGAAAATCGGCATCATCTCGACCAAATACCGCTACCGGATTATGGAACTGCTGAGTCATGCGCTTCCCGAAGGCACTATCGACCTCATCGTAGGAGGAGAAGACGTACAGACACCCAAGCCTTCGCCCGAAGGCGTATTCATCGCACTCGAGAAACTGAACGCGGAGAAAACTTCTACATTATATATAGGAGACAGCACGGTAGACGCCGAAACCGCCCGAGCCGCCGGAACGGATTTCGCCGGCGTGCTTCACGGCACCACTACCCGCGAAGAGCTTGCCGCATATCCGCATGTAGATATAATGAAAGACTTAACAAAACTGCTCTAAATATAGCAACCGCTTATTTTCCTTCAGTTTTTTATCATGATAAACACATACGGCTTCATCGCCCGACGAACCCATATCCATCAGCCAACGCATACGGGTTCGGAGCCTGATGAAGCCGCATGCATTTTTGTCAGCAGGAAACTGACTTTTTGGCAAATGCAGAATCTATATAAATCTGTTCTTACATACGTCCCAAAGAATTTGAGAAATATTTTGCATAAAGTATTGGTTATATGAATAGAAAGCCGTATCTTTGCAGCCGATTTAGTCCGTGGAGGTAGACAAGTAACCTAAGAGAAGGGTTCACCTTGCGGAGAAAACCCGTTTAATAGTTTAATAAAAAATGTACGTAATTGTAGAAATTAACGGTCAGCAGTTCAAGGCTGAAGAAGGCAAAAAGCTGTTCGTTCAGCACATTCAAAACGCAGAAGGCGGTGCAACTGTTGAATTTGACAAAGTTTTGTTGGTAGACAACAACGGTGCTGTAACAGTAGGCGCTCCTACCGTAGAAGGAGCTAAAGTGGTTTGTGAAGTAGTTTCTCCGCTGGTAAAAGGCAAGAAAGTATTGGTATTCCACAAAAAGAGAAGAAAAGGTTATAAGAAACTGAACGGTCACCGTCAACAGTTTACTGAACTGACAATCAAACAAGTTATTGCTTAATCATTAAAAAACGTAGAAGAAAATGGCACATAAGAAAGGTGTAGGTAGTTCAAAGAACGGCCGTGAATCAGCAAGTAAAAGATTAGGCGTAAAGATATTCGGTGGTTCAGCTTGCAAAGCTGGTAACATCATTGTTCGTCAAAGAGGTACAGTTCATAACCCGGGCGAAAATGTAGGTATGGGAAGCGACCATACACTTTACGCATTAGTAGACGGAACTGTATGTTTCAAGAAGAAACGCGAAAACAAGAGCTATGTTTCAGTAATCCCGGCTAAGGCTGAAGCTGAAGCGTAATTCATAAGAAAAGAAGGTAAATTCAAACCTTCTTTGAAGTGGAATAAAAAAACAACCCAAGTTTACATCTGAATTTTGTAAACTTGGGTATTTTTTATCCTGAAACATTCCCTTCTTAATGGAAAGATTTATATATTTAACGAAATTAAAACCCAACGGATTATGGTTAAACACATTGTTTTATTCAAACTGAAAAAAGAGCTTACACAAACTGAGCGAGAAGATGTCATGCACCGTTTTAAAGCGGCTATTGAAGCTTTGCCTGCTACTATCCCTTTCATCCGCCACATTTTTGTGGGACTGAACATGAATCCGGATGAACAATGGGATATCTGTCTGGATAGCGAATTTGATACATTGGAAGACGTAAAAGCCTATTCTGCCCATCCCGACCATCAGGCTGCAGCAGGATTGCTAAAAGAATATAAACAAGACCGGGCTTGCGTGGACTATATGCTTTAGTTAATAATGAATAATGAACAATGAACAATTATCCATGCGGCATCGTAATTATTAATTGTTCATTGTTAATTATTAATTGTTAACTATTAATTATCTGCGCTTTTCCTAGAAGAAAGTTTTTCGAGCACATAAACCAAAAAGAAACCGACAATAGCCAACACAATGGCTTCGAAAATAGATTGGTCGGGGACCGCATTTACTTCAATTAACGGTTTAGTCACGCCATGACTATCGACAAAAGTCTCTACCGTTTCTTTCCAGGGCCATACTTTATTTAATGACCCCAACATAAAGCCTGTAAGCACTGACAATGTGATGTTGCGGAAACGCTTTAAAGCATACGACAACACACGTGAAAAACTGGTGATACCTAAAAATGCGCCAGCAGCAAAGACTATGATAATCTTCATATTAAGTGTCTTCACGGCTTCCATGACAAAGAAATATTTACCCAATAAGACAAGAATAAAACTACCTGATATACCCGGAAGAATCATGGCACAAATGGCTATCGCTCCGCATAAGAAAATAAACAACAGATTGGAAGGCGTTTCGGCAGGTGTAGCTACTGTTATGTAGTATGCGATTGCCGCTCCCAACACAAATCCCGTAACGGTTTTCCAATTCCATTCCTTGATATCTTTGCCCACGAACCACGTAGAAGCAAGCACCAATCCAAAAAAGAATGCCCATACCAATATCGGATAAGCGACCAAAAGCCACGTAATCAGCTTTGCCAACGAAAAGATGCTGATGCCAATACCCAGCAAAAGAAAAAACAAGAAGTTTCCATTTATCATCCGCCAAAATGTCTTCCACCTACCCGTAAAAAACATTTTCAGACTCTCGCGGTTAATGCTTTTGATAGAATCAATCAGTTCATCATAAATTCCTACAATAAAAGCAATCGTACCTCCCGACACTCCGGGAACGACATCAGCTGCCCCCATACATATACCTTTTAGCGTCAGCAAGGCATAATCTTTCATTTTACGTTCCATTTTCATACAATTTTATTTCCGAGTGCAAAGATAAATGAAAAAGTTTAACTCCTGATTCGCATAAATAAAAAATGAAGAATGAAGAATATGTAAATATTCACTCCTTCATTCTTCATTATTAATTCTTCATTTAATCAATCATTCTCCTGCAAACTCCTTGATGCGTTGCTCTTCGCTCAAGCGGCATATCAATAATCGATTATTCTTTTCGGCGATGATATAACCGTCTAGCCCTTGAACGATAACTTTCTTTTCTTGTGTCGTATGTACGATACAGTTCCGGCTTTCATGCAAATGGATATTCTCGCCGATGCAAACGTTATTATGTGCATCTTTCTTCATATTATCATGCAACGAACCCCATGTCCCTAAGTCGCTCCACCCGAATGAAGCAGGGAATACATAGATTTCATCGGCTTTTTCCATAATGGCATAGTCTATGGAAATATTCTCACAAGTGGGGAAAAGCTTATCAATCATTTCCTGTTCCTTATCGGTATAATAATAAGGAAGCAAACCTTCGAATATTTTCGACATAGGAGGCTGATAAACCCGTAATGCATTTACAATCGTACTGACATTCCAAATAAAGATGCCCGCATTCCAGAAATAATTCTTCCGTTGCAGATAACGTTTAGCCGTTTCCAAATCGGGTTTTTCCTTAAATGCATCTACCCGATAAATTTCCTTATTGGAAGGACATGCCATTGACAAATCGCCTTCGATATATCCATATCCTGTTTCGGGACGAGTGGCTTTCATGCCCAACGTGACGACAGCATCCGAATCTGCCGTAAACTTCAATGCAGAATTAACCACCCGCACAAACTCACGCTGGTCCACCACAATATGATCACTCGGAGTAACCACAATATTGGCTTTGGGATTTTTCGCCTTTATCTTCCAACTCACGTATGCGATGCATGGAGCCGTATTCCTTCGGCAAGGTTCCAATAAAACATGTTCAGAATCTATATCGGGCAATTGCTCTTTCACCAAATCGGCATAAGCCGCAGAGGTTACAATCCACATATTCCCTGGCTCACACACTTCACGAAAACGGTCTACCGTAAGCTGAAGTAAGGTCTTTCCACATCCTAATACATCAATAAACTGCTTGGGGAAGTCAGTAGTGCTCATCGGCCAAAAACGGCTGCCTACTCCTCCCGCCATCACTACTACATGGTTATTACTCTGATTCATACTGAGCTTCTTACTATTTTACATATTGCAAATATATGTATTTTTATTGCAAATAACCAATATTAAGCAAGATTTTATCTGTTTCAAGCCAAACATGTTAAAAACCTATGTCTATAAACATAAAAAAGGTATGCCAACTGAATGACATACCCTTTTGTATAAATTAATCTAACTGATATTACTTCCGGTTTCTCCAAAGATTGCTCATGTCTTCCAATGTCTTTCCTTTGGTTTCGGGCACCAATCGCCATACGAACAAAGCGGCAAGTACACAGATGAGACCATACAAACCATACGTAAACCAATGGCCGAAATTGGGGTCTCCACTTGTCTGCATATTAAACATCGGTACAAACGATGCACTTACAATCCAGTTGAATATCCATTGGAATGCAACAGCAATTGCTGTTGCAGCGCCACGGATGGTATTGGGGAATATCTCGGAAATAAGTACCCAACAGATAGGTCCCCACGACATCATAAACGAAGCGCTATAAACCATGATACTAAGCATAGTAACTACTTCCAAACCTGCATAACCGAAAGTTAACGCAACTCCGAAAGCTCCTATTGCCATACCGGTAGAACCTGTAATAAGCAAGGGTTTACGTCCCCATTTTTCTACTGTAAAAATAGCAACAAGCGTAAACAGAATGTTAACCACACCCATAATAATGGTCTGCATCATCGGATTTTCCATACCCATATCGCCGAAAATACGCGGTGCGTAATAAAGCACGGCATTGATACCTACAGCCTGTTGGAATACACTCAACATGATACCCACAAAAATGACAAGTACACCGTAAGTAAAGACTTTCTCGGTCTTTTCGGTAATGGTGTTCTTGATTTCGTTCAGAATATTGGTTCCTTCTGTCTTGCCGTTAATCTTACAAAGTACAGCAAGCGCCTTTTTGTCTTGACCTGCCATAACAAGATAACGTGGAGTTTCAGGTACGAAACAAATCAGCAAAGCGAACAAACCGGCAGGAACAGCCTCACTACCGAACATATAACGCCAACCGGTAGAAATAGTCCACGGGTCACTACCCGGAGCAACGGCATTAACACCCTGACCGATAGATTCGATAACCGGATTGGTATGATCGCCTAAGATGAAGAAATTCACCATATAAACCACCAACTGACCAAAGATAATAGCAAACTGGTTCCATGATACCAAGGTACCACGGATATTAGACGGTGCCACTTCAGCGATATACATCGGGCAAAGAGCAGAAGCCAATCCCACACCTACACCGCCAATCACACGGTACACATTAAAGGCAATAAGCAACGGATAATTGGCAACACCGTGCTCGAAGAACAAAAATTCAGGTTCCATTGAGCCCAATGCCGAAATGAAGAACATGATACCGGCAAAGATAAGCGACTTCTTACGTCCCCAATTCGAAGCCATGTATCCAGAAACGGCACTACCGATAATACACCCAATCAATGCGCTGGCACAAGTAAAGCCATGCCATCCATCTGTATATACAAAATCTTCCGCTCCTAAGAAGAAGGCTTGCAAACCTTTCTCAGCACCGGAAATAACAGCCGTATCGTATCCAAAAAGAAGACCTCCCAATACGGCTACAAGCACAATCGTAAAAAGATAAGTTTTACTTCCTTTTTCAGAATAGTCCATGATATAAACAAATAAGGTAAAGAATGAAGAACAAAAAAATGAAGAATGAAGAACGAAGAATGAAGAATCGGCAACATTCGCTTATTCTTCATTCTTCATTCTTCATTCTTCATTCAATTATTAGCAGTACATATTCAAGATTGCTTCATACAATTCTTGTTTGCCGCTAGTCTGTTTCGGTTCGCCAACTGTCTTAGCGTATGCTACTACGTCTTCCAAAGTCAACTTACCTTCTTCGAATTCCTTACCTTTACCAGCATCAAATGAAGCATAACGGTCAGCCAACATCTTCTTGTATGGAGATTCTTCCAACAATTTAGCAGCACTCAGCAATGCACGAGCCATAACGTCCATACCTGCGATGTGAGCGATAAAGATGTCTTCCAAGTCAGTAGAGTTACGACGAGTTTTAGCATCGAAGTTTGTACCACCATTGCCCAAACCACCGTTACGGATGATTTGCATCATAGCTTGAGTCAATTCATAATTGTCAATCGGGAATTGGTCTGTATCCCATCCGTTCTGATAGTCACCGCGGTTAGCGTCGATAGAACCCAACATGCCGTTATCAACAGCTACACACAATTCGTGTTCGAATGTGTGGCCAGCCAATGTAGCGTGGTTCACTTCGATATTAACCTTAAAGTCTTTATCCAAATTGTGAGCTTTCAAGAAACCTACTACTGTTTCAGTATCTACATCATATTGATGTTTAGTCGGTTCCATCGGTTTCGGTTCAATCAAGAAAGTACCAGTGAAGCCTTTTGCACGTGCATAGTCACGAGCAATAGTCAATATCTGAGCCAAGTGTTCTTTTTCACGTTTCTGATCGGTGTTCAGCAATGACATGTAGCCTTCACGTCCGCCCCAGAATACATAGTTAGAACCGCCCAATTCGATAGTAGCGTCAATAGCGTTCTTAATTTGAACAGCTGCACGAGCTACAACGTCGAAATCAGGATTGGTAGCAGCACCGTTCATATAACGTGCATGACCGAATACGTTAGCAGTACCCCACAACAATTTTATGCCTGTTTCAGCTTGTTTTTGTTTCAGGTAAGCTACGATTTCCTTCATGTTTGCTTCGTATTCTTCAATAGTGTCTGCTTCGTCACAGAGGTCTACATCGTGGAAGCAATAATATTCGATACCGATTTTCTGCATGATTTCGAAACCTGCATCTGCTTTATCTTTAGCAGCCTGAACCTTGTCGGGATTTCCTTTCCACGGGAATGTCTTTGTACCACCGCCGAATTGGTCACCGCCTTCAGCGCACAAAGTGTGCCACCAAGCCAATGAGAATTTCAACCAGTCTTTCATTTTCTTTCCCATTACCACTCTTTCAGGATCATAATAACGGAAAGCCAACGGGTTCTTGCTTTCTACACCTTCGAATTTAATCTTACCGATGTTCGGAAAATACTCTTTTGTTGCCATAGTTTTTTTTGTTTAAAAGTTAATGAAATATTGGTTTATTATTATTTTACGATTTTTTGCATGCATCCCAACCAACGTTGATAAGCATCTTCGTATGCCGACTTATTAGCGACATCCGGTTCGATAACTGCCAGCTTATCCAATGTAGCAAACGCTTCATTGTTATCCTTATAAATACCGGCACCCATACCTGCACCTTTCGCAGCACCTACCGAGCCGTCAGTATCATAAAGTTCAATGGTTGCACCTGTTACGCCAGCCAATGTATCACGGAATATCGGGCTAAGGAACATATTAGCATGTCCTGCATGGATTTTCTGTACATTCATTCCCATACCCTTCATAACGTCAATACCATACTTGAACGAGAAGACAATGCCTTCTTGTGCCGCACGGATAATATGATTACGTGTATGCAAATTGAAATTGATTCCATGAATAGAACATCCGGTTTCCTGATTCTGAAGCATACGTTCTGCACCGTTACCAAAAGGAAGAATGCTTACACCACCCGAACCGATAGGAGCCTGAGCTGCAAGTTCATTCATTTGTGCGTATGAAACGCCTTCTGGAACGACCGTACGTTTAATCCATGAATTCAGAATACCTGTACCGTTAATGCAAAGCAATACGCCCAAACGAGTTTGGTCTGCCGTATGATTCACATGAGCAAAGGTGTTGACACGTGATTTTGGATCGTAATTAACAGAACCGTTTACACCGTAAACCACGCCTGATGTACCTGCTGTAGAAGCGATTTCACCCGGATTGAATACATTGAGAGAAAGTGCATTATTGGGTTGGTCTCCCCCACGGTAAGTCACCGGAGTGCCTTCTTTCAAGCCCAATTCAGCTGCTGCAATGGCAGTCACTCTTCCCTGTTCTGAGAAAGTTGGACGGATATCGGCAATCAACGAACGGTCGAAACCATAATAATCAAGTAAGAATTGTGCGACATCATTCGCTTTGAAATCCCAGAACATACCTTCTGACAAGCCGGAAACTGTCGTACAGATTTCACCCGTCAAGCGCATGGCGATATAGTCGCCCGGAAGCATAATCTTATAGATTTGCGAGAAAATTTCCGGTTCGTTTTCTTTAATCCATGCCAACTTTGAAGCTGTAAAGTTGCCCGGAGAATTAAGCAAATGAGAAAGGCATTTTTCTTCACCCAATGTCTGGAATGCCTTTTCACCGTAAGGAACGGCACGGGAATCACACCAAATGATAGCCGGACGAAGCACACGTTGTTGTTTGTCTACACAAACCAATCCATGCATCTGATAAGAAATACCAATAGCGGCAATCTCCTCTTTCTTCACACCGCTTTCATTCATAATAGCTTCGGTAGCCAACTTCAAGTTAGCCCACCACATTTCAGGCTTCTGTTCAGCCCATCCTGGATGAACAGCGATAATCTCAGCTTCTGTTTTCGGATAGAAAGCCGAAGCAACACACTTTCCGGACTCGGCATTCACCAAACTGGCTTTCACCGAGGAACTCCCTATATCATACCCTAACAAATACATAATACTAATGTTTTAATTATTTATACTTATTATATATCTTTCTGTCAAACCGATAGTACCTCGCCGCCCGATGAGCAACACCTTTTTCTTTCTCTTCCAACGGTACAACGTATGGCATCAGAGCTATTTTCTTATGAAAGTTACGTACATCGAACTCCTTATTATAAATCAGCTGAAAAAGCACACGCAATTGAGAAGCGGTAAATTTCCGTGGCAAAAGGTCAAACATCACCGAAGGAGAACTCTCCACATAATGTCGGATCACCTCCATCGCGTCTTTCAAAATCCGGTTGTGGTCAAAAGCCAATGGACCGACTTCCGAAACCGGAGTCCAACGTGCATCGTATGTAGTCGTAAGCTGCTTGTTATGCTGGTCTATCTTCAACAATGCGAGATATGCCACCGTTACAATCCTTCCTACCCTACCTTCTTTTATCCAATGAAAATGTTCCAGCCACACCACATCACGCGGGTCAGACGTACGGTCTTTCGACCCGTATGCCTTAAACTGGTTCATCCGAATATTTTTCAATCCCGTCAGCTCGGTCAACACCCGTTTTGCCGCTTCGTCTAAATCCTCATCTACATAAATCGGACTTCCAGGCAGCTTCCAATCGTTAAACTTTCCGTCTGTTTGTTTCCCGACCTGACGAACCAAAAGCACCCGAAACCGCTCCCCGTCAAATCCGATAACTGCACAGTCTACTGACACATGCACATCGATTACAAGGTTATTTTCGGTTTGCTTTTCCATATTCAACATTCATTTGACACTGCAAATATATATAGTTTTTACATACGTTGTACCAAAAACATCCGATTATTTCTTATGTTATAAAACATTATTTCTCAAATAAATAGTTTTCATACCCGATACAATAATAAAAACAAGCATTATTGTACTAGATACGAAAAGAATCAAAAAGGCAAATCCAGCCTTTTTATCTGTATTTCAGACAGGTTGAATTTGCCTTTTCACAAGCGCAAAACCCTTATGTTTAATGAAATAAATTTATTACAAGAGGCAAAAGAAGAGCCGGAGACAAAAGAGCGGATTAAAAACGAACTAAACGATTCCCCTTACCGACAAAAAGAAAAAGACTCCCGTAGCAATCATCAGCACACCGATAACGGCATAAAACAAACGAGCCTGTTTTCTTCCAACATTAGCCACGACGAATTGCGTGTTCTGTGCCGTAAAGAACCAATCCCAATTGAAGAGGGCTGCCAGCAAAGCGAGCAGCCCCACAAGGACAAACAATGCCTGTATAATATAATGCACCGCCATAACAGGTACGTTTTATTCACCAGCTTCAAAACAGAGCATACGGTTCCCGTTTTCTTGCTCCTCAATGCTCACCTTGACCGCATCCCCAGGAAGCAAGTCTTCTATCAGTTCAGGCCATTCAATGAAACACAAAGCACCGCTATAGAAATAATCCTCATATCCCATATCATACACCTCTTCCAGCTTCTTGATGCGATAGAAATCGAAATGGTAAATAAGTTCGCCGGTAGTATCCGAACGATATTCGTTCACAATGGCAAATGTAGGAGAATTAATGACATCAGCCACGCCCAATTCTTCACATACCGCTTTAATGAAAGTCGTTTTCCCTGCACCCATTTTGCCATAAAAAGCAAAAACCGTATTATCACCCATAGCTGCAATAAATTCTTTTGCCGCTTCATGGATTTGTTCAAGATTCTCAATGCTTATTTTCATATTCATCCTTTTTTATGCTAACTTTTTCACAAAGGTATTAATTTTTTTCTTTTTCGCACTACAGATACGGCTTATCTTTGCAAGGGCATAAAAGAGAATGGATACAAATATGATAGAAGCTCCCGAAGGAATCTGATAGGCATAAGAAATAAACAGTCCCCCTAGACAACTCGCATACCCAATGACAATAGAAAGCCCTATGATATGCCTGAACCGGTATGTAAAAAGATTGGCTGTCATTTGCGGAAGAGTCAGAAGGGATATGACAAGCACAATGCCTACCATGCGCAAACATGACACAATGGTCAAAGCAATAAACATCATCAATACATATTCAAAGCATGTTACAGGCATCCGTTGCGAACGGGCAAAGTCGGCATCGAATGCAATAGCAACAATAGAACGTAAAAAAAGCGCAAAGAATAAAACCAAGACAACGCTCAACACCCCTAATAAGATAATATCACCCTGCGTAATGGTCAAGATATTTCCAAAAAGGAAGGAAGACAAATCAGGAGTAAACCCCGGAGCCAAGAAGCTGAAAATAATGCCGATAGCCATTCCAAACGTCCAAAATACGGCAATAGCAGAATCTTCACGCATATCGCTCCGCTTGCTGAGCCATTCCACTCCAAAAGCCGATAACACCGAAAAAACAGCGGCACACAATATAGGGGAAATACCCGTATATAGTCCAATGCCAATGCCTCCGAACGAAGCATGCGTAATTCCTCCACTGATAAATACCAGTCTCCGGGTTACGATATAAGTACCGATAATCCCGCATGCGATACTGGCAAAAAGACTTCCCAACAAGGCATGTTGAAAAAATGTATACTGCAATAAGTCCATTTTATTCATGAATAATTAATAATGAATAGCCAATAGCGATAGCTTCCATATCTGCGCCCAACAACCGTTATTAACTATTAACTTTTAATTTTTAACTGCTTCGAATCGTCTTTCTCCGACAATGAGGAACAATTCATCCTTCATTTCATCTGGAAGTTCGATGCCTCGTAATTGAAGGCTCCTGCTCCACCCAGCCACATCTGTCTCCTGCATGGAGTAGAGAATATCACGGAACTCCTCAATTTCTTCATTCGTATACGTATCTGACGGATGCCCCTTAAAACGATCCAGTTCTTCGTCATCGTAATATTCGATTTTCTTACTAACGGCTGCAAGAAGACTTTCTTTCTCGCATACAGCATGTTGCCCACAACATTCGCTATCGACCGTAATCACGGGAGGCGCTTCTTTCAATTCTCCGCCCGCAATTTTCTTTTGCACATTCCGGTTGTACAAATATCCGGCACCCATGCCGAAAAGCACCACCACTATTAATATAATAAGGAGTATCCACATAACCTAACATTCCTCCAGAATCGAAAAACCGGCACGGCTCAAATCTTCCCAATAGTGCGGATAAGATTTGCTCACGACCTGCGGATTATTTATCTGCACATTCTCCAACCGAATACAGGCTGGAGCAAAAGCCATTGCCATGCGGTGGTCCTCGTAAGTGTCAATGCAGGGGAAAGCATCGGGCGTACACCGCTCTCCGTTCCACATTAAAACAGAGCCGTCTTTTTCTTCTAATACATAGCCCAACTTACTCATCTCTGTAATCAATGCCGCCATACGGTCGGTTTCTTTAATCTTCAGACTTTGCAACCCACTGAAACAGAACGGAATGTCAAGCAAAGCACACGTAACGACAAACGTTTGAGCCAAATCGGGCTGGTTGATAAAATCATATTCCAACCGCGATGTTTTTATGCCCGATTTAGAAAGGATTACCCGATTGTCTTCATAGCGCGTTTCTACGCCCAAGGAAGCAAAAAGTGAAGCAACCTGGGCATCTCCCTGCGGACTTTGCCTGAACAAGCCGGGCAATTCAATTTCAGCATGAGGCATCAACGCACAGATTTCATACCAATACGAAGCTGCGCTCCAATCGCTTTCCACATAATAAGCATCCGGTGCCTGATACGGAAGAGGCTCTACGCACAACTGATTTTCTCCCGTCCAGCCTGCCTGGGCACCGAATGCCCGCATCAACTGCAACGTCAAGTCGATATACGGACGGGAAATAATATCTCCCGTCAAAGTCAGTCTTAACCCGTTTTGCAAAGCAGGACCTATCATCAGCAATGCCGAAATGTATTGTGAACTCACATTTCCCGGAAGCGCCACTTCCGCTTGGCTTAACCGATGCCCCGTAATGCATAAGGGAGGATAGCCTTCGTTCCTACTATAAACAATTTCAGCCCCTAAAGCACGCAAGGCGTCAACCAAAATGCCAATGGGACGTTGTTGCATACGTTGGGTGCCCGTCAAGCTGTGCGTACCTTCGCATACGGATAAATAAGCGGTAAGAAAACGCATGGCAGTACCCGCAGCCCCGATATCAATCGTATCCGGCATTTCTTGCAAGGCGCGAATCATAACCCGCGTATCGTCGCAATCCGACAGATTATCAAGCCGGGCACGTTTTTCCGACAGGGCATTAATAACTAAGGCACGGTTACAAATACTTTTCGAAGAGGGCAATTGTATCGTTGTATGAATCGTTTCGGGCGGAATTAATCGTATAGGTTTCATGGTGATATTAATCGTCTTGTTGGTTTGCAAAGATAATGCATTCCAGCGTATGTTGAACACATTCAAGCAAGTTTTTAATCACATATAAGTCCATCGGCTTACGAAGCCTGCTTCGTTGCCCGATGAAGCCTGCTTCGTAAGCCGATGAACCTATATGCATTTTTGTCAGCACCTAGCTGACATTTTGGCTGTAGTTTTTTTATGTGTCCGTTTCCACCACAAGTAATACCCGCTTAAAGGCAAGACACCTCCAGACAAAGCGGCTAAGAAATACACTATTTTAGTAAACATTCCTCCCCAACTCCCGGTATGGAAGGCGTAAAACCAGCCTTTCATGCTTTGCGGAGCAGAGGGTTGGGCATCTTTCCATGTGATTCGAACTTCGTCTTTGCGCGGTTTTTCCTTGCCTTTATCTACGCGGTGTACCGAAGCGGACGGGTTTTCTCCGAAGAGCGAATAAGCCGCCGTGCGATACCAGCCAAACGACCAGGTCAGTCCGGTCAATGCCATGACGAACAAGAATATCGTACTATAGAATCCGATAGATACATGGGTATCATACCAGAACCTGCGCCAGCCTTTGGTGCACGATACACAGAGGCGGTTCTTTAGGGCTTTCCGAGTACGGGGAATCCATATTACCAAACCGCTTATCAGGATAAAGACCATAAGCAGGGTAGTTATACCCACCACAACTTTCCCTACCGACTTCTCACCTTTCGAAGGCGGAGGGTCCATAAGCCATCGGTGCAACTTACGCATGGTTTGGAAGAAGGGATACGTTTCGGTCCAGCCCAATGCTTTACCTGTATAGGGATTGATGCTGAGCCGCTTCTTTCCGGTTTCGCGAAAAGAGGCGAAAGCCGTTTCTTCGGGATTATGGGAAAGTTGGAGGGCAGTAAGGTGCAGGGAATCGGGCATTTGCTTCTGAATGCATCCTATCAATGCTTCCGGAGAAAGTGCTTCCGCCTCTTCTTGGGGTGGCGTCACCCGGTAAATCGGACGTTGAAGGGCTTGCGTGATGTCCTGCTCAAATACCAAGGCTGCTCCCGAAAGGCAAATAATGCTAATGAGAATGCCCAAGGGAAGCGAGAGCCAAAGGTGTATGTCCCGGAATAGTTTCTTCATGATTGTGTTTGGAGTTTTCACTACAAATTACACAGATTAAAATAATTTTTTGAGCATCCGCATTTCCCCATTGCCTATGTAGGGGCGGGGTCTGCCCGCCCGAATACATCAACTGATACATCCGCGAGCGTATTTGGGCAGGCAGACCCCTCCCCTACAAGCAAACGAAGTATAATAATTATTTTAATCTGTGTAATCTGTGGTGAGATTCATATTAGTTGGTTGCTGATAGTTTGCCCAATGCCGTAACGGAGTCCGCTTTGTCTACCACAAGTCCTGCTTTAGCTTCTCCTGTGGCAGGGTCGATGCGGTAAATGGTCGGTTTGGCTCCTGTTGTCGTTACTACAGGGATGTAAGCATATCCGTTATCGCTGCACGGTGTTCCGAAGCTGGATAAGGTAGAGGCTTCGGGCAAACCAGTCACTACGGTCAGTGTTCTTTCCTCGCCCTTGAATACCGCCAATTCGTTACGTGGCGCACTAGTTCCACTCATGTTTTCCGCTCCTCCGCTATACATTTGGAGCAAGAAATAGTCTTCGGCAATGTGCCAGCAACGGAACATCGGATTCTTGTTTCCCAACTCTTCTATATTGACATAATAAGAAGCGTCAAAATCATTCTCACCTGCTTTGATACGCACCACGCCCGACGGAAGCTGACCTTGCACACGTTCGAATTGCGTGCCGTCGGGGTTCGTGACCGGAGTCGTTGTAGTACGTCCATATCCTGGAGAGAATACATAGAGGTCTCCGTTATCTGCAGCCCAAATGGTCTGGTAATATTGCGAACGCATCCGCCCACTAGCAAACCCGATTTTCCCTGTACGGGCAATCAGGGGAGTTTCATTGAAATCATCTCCGCTATAGATAGCTACGAAAGCACTGTCGGGATATTGGGTAGAAGGAATCATCCCTGCGGTATATTGTCCAGAGCCGCTTCCGCCGTCGGCATTAGCCACGTATTCAGGCTTTTGGATTCCCCACGGATAAGTATTCACGCCATAGTGGCTCATGCCCATCGGCACTACCGAAGTATAGAGTTTCCCATTCGCCTCTACGAAACCCGCAAAGCTTACACGTTCGCCATTGCCCAAGAAATTCTCGGCAATATGGCTTCCAGTGGTGGTGCTTCCGTCCAATACACTCAGGTAATTGAATTGCAGGTAATAGGCGAAATTCCCTTCTTCGTCTTTTTCCGCCGTTCCGGCATTGGTAGAAGCCGTAATAACATTATCGCCCCACGTACCGTAAGTTGTAGTACGGTTAAACGTATATTGGCGGTCTTCGGTTATCAGCCCGTCATTTCCTAACTTGAATGAAAAACCTGTTCCATTGCTTCCGTCGTTGTATTGGAAACCGAAGAGGTAACGCTCGCCGTAATAAATCCAGTTGGATGCCGACTCGGTTTCCCATCCGTTCCCTTCTGCGGTCACCTGCCCCTCATCCAGCGATTCGGAAGTGACAAGATAAGTTGCTCCATTATCGCTTCCCGCTTGTGCCACAATGACAAAACGGGTCAGGGTTTCGGGATTCGGTTCCGGACTTGGTTCCGGATTCGGGTTAGGCTCTTCGGTTTGTACAGGATCGTCATCACTACATGCGGTTGTAAACATACAGCCAAAAGAGAGGGCAGCTACAAGTGCCCAAGAGAAATGTTTTTTCTTCATATATCCTTGAATTAATAGTTAATAATTAACAGTTAATAGTGTAACTTACTTTCCGAAATAGACCCGGAATTTGCCATAGAATGCACGTCCAGCCTTCTGGAGGCTGAAATTATCATATAACTTTTCATTGGTGAAGTTCCGGCATTCCAACGAGAAGTTATAGCGTCCGTTCTTTATCGAATACCCAAGGCTTAGGTTGTGCGAGAATTGTTCAGGCACACGGCTTTTCGAGCGCGGGTCTCCCAAGTGTTCCCAATAAAGCGAAAACTCGTGCTGGTAATAACTGTCGTAAGTCAGAGTCAATACATTGCCCTCCGCAAAAAGGTCGTGCCAAGTAAATGTGGCATCGAAATTGGCGAAGGTATAGGGCTGGTTCGGGATGCGTTGCCCGTAGGTAGTACTTTCCTGTTGGGTATTTCCCGCACGATACCGCTCGTCATCACGCACATTGATGTTATTGAACGTGCCTCCTAACGAGAACCATTTCGCATACGAATAGCGTGCCGACACGTTGAATCCCTTGGTCTTTACCCGCCCGTGGTTTTCGTAAATACCATAGCTCATACCTCCTATGGCATCCAGCCCGCGCTTGATATAATCTTTCGTATCACGGTAAATCAATGTTCCTTCTACATAAACGGCATGTTTTCCGAACTGGCGGTTATAACTCAAGTTGAAGTTTACATTGTCGCTCTTTTCCGGTTTCAGATCCGTCTTGCCCGCTTCTAAGTCTTCGTCTCCAAAAAGCTCATCGGTTGTAGGGAGGCGATAAGCTTTTTCATACGAAAGCTTTGCCTGAAGCCCTTCGATAATGAAATAGGTTCCAGCCGCTCCATACCCGAAAGAACTGGTCTTGCGGGTCATATCGACATAATTGCCCACTCCGTCTTCGCTTTGCGATACCGGACCCTGATTGTATTGGTTATAATATTTTCCGAATGCCGAAAGATTCCACTTGTCGGTAGGCATCAGGCGGTACGAAAGTCCAGTGATATTCTTGCGGGTAATTTTAGGAATACTGAAATCGGACAACTTCGAACTTCCGTCCACTTTCGAGCGTGTAGTGCGCTTGAACGTGCTCAATACGTGATTCAACGTGAACGAATGGGCAGACCCAATACGGTAATTTGCCGTAAACGTGGCATTCCAGTTGGTATTTTTCGATTCGTTATCCTGATACGATTGCTCTCCCTTGCTTCCGGTATATTTCCGGTCTCCCAGCCAATTGTATTTATAGGATGCCGTATCAATGTTCATCGTCAGGTTATGGTTATAATTGGCGGTCAACATCACGTCTAGTCCTTTGGTGAACAAATCCCGCTTGCTGTATTCCAAAGAAGGGACGAACGAATGTCCTTTGCGGTGCTTTTCCCCGAACACGATGTATTGGTACACGCCCGTCTGTATTTCCTTATAAAAATGTGAATAGTTGAAGCCCAACATTAGCCGGTCCGCCCAAGGCTTGTCCATAAAGCCGATTTTCCCGATAACCGCCTCGTTATGGAACCGGTCATTAAACCGTTTTACATGATAAATCTTATTGCGGTCGGTATTTTCCGTGATTCCGTCTTCTCCGAATTCGGTGATGTAATTGTCAATGTAATAATCATTGTCCGAGAAGTTTTGGAACGCGTTGATTTCATACGTCAACCCGTTTTGAAAAGTCTGTCCAAAATTGACATACGATTTATGGGTATTGAACGAACCGTAGGAATAAGAAGCGTCCAAATGCCATCCCCGGCGGCGTTTGTTGGTCACAATATTGATGACACCTCCCAAAGCATCCGTGCCGAATCCTACGGGAACTACGCCTTTATATACTTCGATGCGTTCGGCAAAGTTGACCGGAATGTTATTGATGTCGAAAGCCGTGCCGGCTCCTTCCTGCGGCACTCCGTCAATAAATACCTTTACGTGTTTACCCGAAAAACCGTCCAGCATCAGTTGCATATCCGAGCCTACGCCGCCCGATTCGCGCAATTTCAGTCCCGGAAGCTGCATCAGGGCTTCGCTCAAGCTTTTGGTAGAGTTGTGTAATTCTTTGGTATCGACCGCTACGGCATTGAATGCAGATTTTTGAATACGGCTCACCCCACTTGACACCACTTCCACCTCATCCAGTTCGTGTGCCATTGTTTTCAAGGCAATAGTCTGGCGCGTCCGTGTTCCGCTTTGCAAAGTAATCTGTTCTTCAAAAGTCTCGTACCCGATAGCAGATACAATTAAGGTATAGGTACCCGCAGGAGCTTTTAAATGATAAATACCCCGCTCATCAGTGGTACATCCATAGGCAGTGCCCTTCAGATACACCGTTGCAAAATCGATAATACTCTTATCCTCTGCCGAGATGATTTTCCCAGACAGCATTGTCCGTTTTTGTGCTGAAACAGAGAGAGAACATATTGCACAAAGCAATATGAAGAGGCAGTGTTTTGTCATTTCTTCTTTTATTTTTTAATCATTCAAATTCGATGCAAAGGTACAGAAGCTATTTCTATGCCACAATCACTAAAAGTTGGTATTCTCACCTAAAATTTCCGCTATTTTCTCCCCATTTTTTGGTAGTTTGAGACATCTACCTACAAATAAGTTTTTATATAACACACCGAATGACATTTATTTTAGTTATCTTTGTATCAAGAAATAAATGAAAATATATAGTAAGGGAAAGACAATATGGCTTTTGATGCAACAAAAAAAGAATGGAGCGAACTGTATGCATTCTTCCGTTTATTGGCAGAAGGCAATGTATATGCAGGCACGCCGGATGTAAAACAAGATGAAAATTGCTGCCTGCCAATTGCCAAAGTGCAACGGGAGGAACATGACGGCACACGTAATTATATTATAGGTAAAAATGAAGTACGGATATGGGGTGAAAACATAGACAAACGCATTCCACGGGAAGATTTTGAAACTGTAGCCAATTTAATCCTACAAGCATTACGCGAAACTTCGGGTAATAACATGACTTCACCCGATGGAGTGGAAGGATTCTTAGACGAGATAGTCATTTACAACCTAGAGGCAAAAACCGATGACCGTACAGACCTGAAAGTAGCATTTTATAATGAAAATGCCCCGCTAACAGGTCTCAGCATACATTCGCGCATTGGTCCTTTATATCCTTTACTGGACGGAGGACGTGCGGCAAACTTCAAATTCGAACAGACCGGAATAAAATTTCCAACACCTACCATAAACAAAATCAATGCATTCGGCGAAGAAGATGATGTATTGGGACGGATGCAGATGATTGAACGGTTAGGAGGTGTGTTGAAGTATAATGACGTGGCAGATAAGATTTTCCGCAGCAATCTTTCGATGATAGACCTACATGCCGGACGTATGTTGGGCGAAATGACCCGCTTGATGTGGCTGGAAGGCATCACAAAGGTATCAGAACTTACAGAAGCGGTGAAACGGCTGAATCCGTTGAAGATTAAAGACGAACTTATCACCAAGCATGGCTATTATGATTACAAAGTGAGGGAATTCCTGCTTGCTATTGCTACAGGCATGCGTCCGGCTAAAGTTTATACCGGCATTGATTCGGCTATTGACGGATGCCTGTTCGTGACAGGAGACGGTGAATTGCTATGTTATCAACGTGCTTTCAGACAAGTATTTGCCGATTTTCTGTTTCAGAATACCCGGCTTGAAAAAGGTTCGACTCAAAAAGACAAGTATGGTTATCTGGAACGGGAGAATGGTGCCTATTATTTTAAATTGAACTTGAAAGTGGGATTGATGAAACGATAAACAATACGACTATGGAAGAAAAGATGATTATTTATCAGGTATTTACCCGTTTGTTTGGAAATAAGGGGCTTCGTAATAAGATGAACGGAACTTTGGAAGAAAACGGGTGTGGCAAAATGGATGATTTTACCGAAAAGGCTTTGCACGAGATAAAAAAGTTGGGAGCTACTCATATATGGTACACTGGCATCATTGCACATGCTTCGCAAACCGATTATTCGGCATACGGCATTCCACGCAATCATCCGGCTATCGTGAAAGGGAAGGCTGGTTCGCCTTACGCCATCCGGGATTATTATGATGTAGACCCCGACCTGGCTGTACATGTAGAGCATCGTATGGAAGAGTTTCAGGCTTTGATAGAGCGTTCGCACAAGAACGGGCTGGATGTGATTATCGATTTTGTGCCCAACCACGTGGCACGCCAGTATCATTCGATAGCCAAGCCTGAAGGAGTGAAAGATTTAGGGGAAGGCGATGATACATCGAAAGCTTTTGCTCCGGACAATAACTTTTATTACATACCGGGCGCTCATTTAGGTGGGGAAATCGATTTCTACGATGAAGAACAAGGCTTGTATGATGAAGTGCCGGCAAAGGCTACGGGAAATAACCGTTTTGACGCTTATCCGAACAAGACCGATTGGTATGAGACGGTAAAACTGAATTACGGTGTGGATTATATTGGAAATACCGGAAACCATTTTGACCCAATCCCTGATACATGGAAGAAGATGCTCGATATCCTGTTGTTTTGGGCAGGAAAAGGAATCGACGGATTCCGTTGCGATATGGCAGAAATGGTTCCATGCGAGTTTTGGGGTTGGGTGATTCCGCAAGTCAAGGCGCGTTATCCCAAACTCTTGTTTATAGCCGAGGTCTATAATCCGAACGAATACCGCAATTATTTGCATAACGGGCATTTCGATTACCTGTATGATAAGGTAGGTTTGTATGACACGTTGCGTGCGTTGACGTGCGGATATGCTTCAGCTACGGCGATTACCGGATGTTGGCAAAGTGTGAACGATATCCAGCCACACATGTTGAATTTCCTCGAAAACCACGACGAGCAACGCATCGCTTCTGATTTCTTTGCCGGTGATGCCCGCAAGGCTCTTCCCGCTTTATTGGTTTCGGCATGTATGAATACCAACCCGATGATGATTTATTTCGGTCAGGAGTTGGGAGAAGAAGGTATGGACTCGGAAGGCTTCAGCGGACGCGACGGACGTACTACGATATTCGATTACTGGAGTATCCCCAGCATCCGGCGTTGGAGCAATCACGGACGCTATAACCTGCATCTGTTAAATAACAAGGAAAAGGAAATCCGTCATTATTACCAACATGTGTTGAATCTCTGCAATACGGAGAAGGCAATAGCCAAAGGCGAGTTCTTCGACCTGATGTACGTGAATTGCGGAGGCTGGCTGATGAACGAACACCGCCAATACGCTTTCTTGCGTAAATACGAAAACGAAGTGTTGTTGATTATCGCCAACTTTGAGTCGATACCCGTACATATCGGTGTTAATGTTCCGCAACATGCGTTCGATTTCTTGCAGATGCCTGTAATGGAGAAATATACGGCTCAAGATTTGCTTTCGGGCAAAGAAGAAGTCATATCTTGGATGCCCGATAAGCCGATTACATTAGACCTTCCGGCATTAGGAGGGAAGATGCTGAAGATTGCTTTTTGAGTTTATTTCATTGAACACAGAGACGCAGAGGCACAGAGTTTTTTATTTTTAAAGAAGACAAAGTCCACGGAGAAAAGCACTAACTCTGTGTACTTTGTCTTCTCTTCTAATTTTATTTCTCTGTACCTCTGTGTCTCTGTGTTCAATTAAAAGAATTCATACATCTTTTTGCAATTCATTTCTGGTTGACTATAGAAACCAGATTTATGCAATACCCTGCACCATAACGGCACGGGCAAAAAAGCGGGATATGCACCAGTGCAGCCAATCAATGATTCAGGAAGAAAGGCGGCTCGTACGGCACAGCAGCCATTCGTATATCTCCCTTGCTTCCTGCTCTTTCAGACTGCGCATGACAAACGATGTCCCATTGGTGGAAACAATCAGGTTCACGCGATGAAAGTGCGGAGTGAATGGGGTCGCAACTATTCGTACGACCTCCACATTGGCATATTTGAAATAGTTTTTCACCTCGGCAAACTTACCATTGCTGACTTCCAGGTAATCTTCCTTCAGGGTGATGCGGCTTTGACGGACAGCAGAAAGCCCTTTAGCCAACGAAACCAACAGGTAAACGACAGGCACGATAATCCAAGTATAAAGCCCATAATAGCACAAAACAACCGTTGCCAAAAGCGAAAGAAGAAAGTCATACCGGATGACGTAACCCAACAAACCATAGCCAGAACTGGCTGAAGCAACAAGGCTGGAAGAGGCGTAATTCTTCCCCAACCACCAGTCCAAAAAGTTCCCCGCCTCATTGGAACCGTAAATCTTCACATCGGCACCACGTTTTTCGTCTGTGGCGTTCAATGCTTGTTTCAGCATAATGGTGCAACAATTCAACCATCTTTCAATTAAGTTCCGCTTGACGTAAACCGTGCATATTTTATCGTATGAAAACCTGATACTGTTGCGAGATACCAGTCCACTTTCGAAAAACAACTGTTTCTCGTCCATCTGTATATCCATATTGAAATATTGAAAAAAGACTTTACCTATCCACAATACCAACATAACAATATACAGAATGAAAACAACCGAAACTAAGACAATCAATGGGAATGATGAAAAGTCGATATGCGCACTCGCATAGTCGATGACATAAACGGTGGCTTTATCGTTGACCGACATTAGCTGATTCCACAACGTCACGAAAAGCCCCGCCAATATCACCATGCCTTTCAGGTGGTTTTGGCAAAAAGCCCCTTTTATTAAATTGACATTCCTGACATCCAGCCTCCGGTTCCGATTGTTTGCAGTTTCATCCTGTCCTATTTCTAGCCCTTCTTCCAATCCGTTTTCTTGCATTTCCACTTGGTTGAACAGCATATTCCAATCCTTATCGTCAAGAATAAGTTCTATTTCGGCGGTATTCGAAGCCAATGTATCAAAAGAGACCCCTCTCATATCTAAAAGGCGATACATGAACCCCCGTTTCATACGAAGCGACTGGATTTTGCACAACGGTATGCTGGTCTTTTCCTTTTGTAAGACACCATGGATAAACACCAAGTTACCGCCTTCAACGTAATACTTCTTGAAATAGTAATTGAGAAAAGCTGATATAGTTGCCAATGCCAACACGCCACCCAGAAAGGAGAGAATTATCCCGATGATTTCTCCGAAGGTGTATTCGTTATCCGGGTTGAATATCTTCATAAGCACAAGCACGAACAGAAAACCTGTATAACTCCGCAAGTACTTTAAAAAGAATATCACGAACGCGCTGAAGCTCATCCGCTGTGGTGCGGAAAAATCATTTGCCCTCATTTCTTATGCTTTCGATGATTAGAACTTTTATTTCATTGGCTTTCTCTTCTGCCAGTCCCGGAATGCTAGTATTGGCAAGCAGTTGGGCACCGTTCACAATGTCAATAGTATAAAGCCCGAACATCCGTGTGATTAAGTTTTGGCGGACACTAACCTGCTGTATTTTGCAAAAAGGGATAGTAGTTACAGAGGGGAAGAACAATCCAGAACGATAGGTGATGTCGTGTTCACGAATGGCGAATCCTTTATAGGCAAAAGCCTTAGGCAAGAGGAAGAAGTTGACCACAAGAGCTATCAGCAAAACACCTTCCATACCAACAACGGTCAGGTAACGATAGTTGAATGTATCAGCCAAAAGCAGGAAAAGCGCAAGTACCATAAAAGCCAAATAAATGAATAAGGTCTTTACATACAGCACCTTTAAGTATTTTCCTTCAAGGGGCGTATAGTGAAGGTTTTCCACGCAATCAATATTGTCAATGGTTAATTGTTTGTTTGTCATAAGGTGTGCCATGAAATAAACTAATTATGTGAGTTGCTTTATGTTGCAACAAAGTCATTAAGAATAAAGAATGAGTGGATATTGGCTGATTATGCACATCAGGAATTAAAAACAGTTATGTTTTACAGGAGTTATCACTTCATCCAAGAGTTAAAAGCCAATAGCCATGTGTCTGAAAAACAGATAAAAAGGTATTGGCATTCAACTCCTGATTGGCATTCATTCTTCATTTATTAGATTCCGTGCGCGTTCGCTTCTTTGTTAATCTTCTTGATTAATCCTTGCAATACTGCACCCGGTCCGCATTCTACGAATTCGGTTGCCCCATCGGCTATCATGTTTTGTACGGTTTGTGTCCAGCGTACCGATGCGGTCAATTGAGCAACTAAGTTTGCTTTGATTTCGGCTGGGTCGGTATGCGGCTTGGCGTCTACATTCTGGTAAATCGGGCATTTCGGTGTATGGAATTCCGTAGCGTTGATAGCTGCTTCTAATTCCACTTTAGCCGGATTCATCAACGGAGAATGGAACGCACCGCCTACTTTCAAGGGCAAAGCACGTTTGGCTCCGGCTGCTTTCATCAGTTCGCAAGCCTTGTTGATGCCTTCGATAGAGCCGGAGATGACGATTTGACCCGGGCAATTGAAGTTAGCCGCTACACATACTTCACCTTCTTGTGCCACTTGCGCACAAATTTCTTCCACTTTCTCATCAGGTAAAGCGATGATAGCAGCCATGGTAGAAGGTTGCATTTCGCACGCTTTCTGCATTGCCATTGCACGTGCATAAACCAGTTTCAAACCGTCTTCGAACGATAAGGCTCCGGCAGCTACCAATGCCGAGAACTCGCCTAACGAGTGTCCGGCGGTCATTTCGGGCTTGAACTCATCACCCAAACACAATGCCGAAATAACCGAGTGAAGGAATACGGCAGGCTGGGTCACTTTGGTTTGACGCAGGTCTTCGTCCGTTCCGTTGAACATGATATCCGTAATGCGGTATCCTAAGATTTCGTTCGCTTTCTCGAATAATTCTTTTGCCAAGGGAGAGTTTTCGTAGAGGTCTTTGCCCATGCCTACGAATTGGGCTCCCTGGCCGGGAAATACAAATGCTTTCATATCGATTGTTTTTAAGTTAATGTTGCGGCAAAGGTACGAATTTTAATGAAGAATGAAGAACTTTTTGAATATATAAATCAAACGCAGAGACGCAAAAGCGCAAAGTCTTTATTTAGAGCAAGCAAAGAGCACAAAGAGTGGCATCAGGCTCCGTGTACTTTGCCTTCTTTAAAATATATTCTCTGCGCTTTTGCGCCTCTGCGTTTAGCTTATTTTTCATTTACCCGCATCGCTACAGGTGCAAAGAAATGGTTCAACGGTCCGTGGCCTTCTCCGATGTGTACGTCTTTTCCGTTCAGGATGCCCTCGTAAACGTATGTTTTGGCTTTCCGTACCGCTTCGTCGAGCGGTTCTCCTAAGGCGAGGTAAGTGGCTATGGCAGAAGAGAGGGTACAGCCAGTGCCGTGCGTATTGCGGCTCTCTATTTTAGGAGAAGAGAAACGGTGCGGGTGTTCTTCTCCTTTTATATATAACACATCGCACATTTCGTTTTCATTCAGATGCCCGCCTTTAACTAAGACGGCTTGGCTTCCGAAACCGAGCAGTTCTTTAGCGGCTATTTCCATTTCGGGGATTGTCGTGATGCGCTTTCCCGTCAGCACTTCCGCTTCGCTCAGGTTAGGGGTAATAAGGGTAGCCATAGGCATTAGCTGGGAGGTCAGAGCCTCAATGGCATTGTCTTCCATCAGTTTGCATCCGCTGGTCGAGACCATGACGGGGTCGAGCACGATGTATTTATAATAAGGTGTAAATTCGTGCAAGGATTCGGCTATGGCACGGATGATTCCGGCATCATTAATCATGCCTATCTTTACGGATATAGGTCGGATGTCCGTCATAACCGCCTGAATCTGCCCTTGAATATAGGTGGGCGGCACGGCGTGAATAGCTGAAACTCCGCATGTGTTTTGCACGGTAATGGCGGTAATAGCACTTGCCGCGTATGCTCCCAAGGCAGAGATGGTTTTGATGTCTGCCTGTATACCCGCTCCTCCGCTACAATCGGAGCCGGCAATAGTTAATATGCATGGATATTGTTTCACGTTTCTTGTTTTTTCAAATTTCATGCGCAAACATAGAAAAAATCCAAGGCTCCCATTCGAAAAGAAAACCTCGGATTTTACATTTCATGTTATTCCACTTCACCTAACGAATTTCCGTATTCCATTTCACCTTGTACTACAAAGAATACATCATCGGGATCGAAAGGTCCCATACCGTCTTTTTTGGCTTCACCGACTATGTAATCCACAATTTCATCTTGGTCGATGTTGATATAACCCTCTTCATCTGGTTGAGCATCCAGGCAACCGCTGGTTGTATAATAGTCCACTATCAAATCGAGCATATAATACAGCTCATCATCTGAGAACTTGCCTTTCAAATCTTGAGGCAAATAATTCTTTATGAATTCGATGGTCTTTTCATCGTCTTCATCTTCCAACAAGAAATCGTCATCCATTCCCATAGTTCAATCATTTTAAGATTAATAATATACTGTTTTAATTGGCTAGTTAACAAGATAATGAGCCTATACGGTTCTCATCCCCGTTTTAGTAAGCATGAAAAAACCTTAGGCATTATCTTGCCAACTTGAAAGGATTACTGCAACAATGCTTCCACTTTCTCTTTCAAAGCGGCTTTTGTTGTAGCCCCCACTTGCTTGTCTACCACTTCTCCATTCTTAATGAAAAGTACGGTAGGAATATTACGCACACCGAATTGTGCAGGCAGGTCTGCGCTTTCGTCAACATCGCATTTTCCGATGTTCACTTTGTCTTTATATTCTTCTGCCAGCTCTTCAATATACGGAGCAATCTGACGGCACGGTCCGCACCATGTTGCCCAAAAATCCAATACTACAGGTTTTCCTTCAGCTACAATAGCTTCAAAATTGTCATCTTTAATTGTCAGTGCCATAATCTTCTTGTTTTTGGTTTGCAATTCTAAGCGCAAATATAATACTAATTTATTTTATAGTCCAACAAAGGCTGGCTTTTTAAGTAATTTACCAAATCTTTTCGAACCGAAATCTTTAATGTATGCGACATCAGGTTCACAAACATCTGCCCGTCCTCATCCCGAATAAAGAAATGTAATTCCGTATTCCCCGGATTAGTTTTCACCATTGAGCCTAATTCCATAATCATTTCATCATTAATAGCCGAAAGAGGAGCGGTAACCGTAATTTTCTCTATCAAATTGTCTTTCACTTCGGGAAGCAATTCAATCGTATTAATTTTCACTTCCCATTCATCCGGCTTCCATTGCTTAGGTTGGCATTTTCCTCTCATAAACAAGAACATTCCTTCATTGAAGAAATTCTTCTTGTCTACCCAATCATTCCCGAAGAATGCAAATTCCGCCGTTCCAGAATAATCTTCCACTTTTGCAATGCCGTATGGCTTTCCCGTACGCGTATATCCTTCACGCACACCTATCACGATGCCTCCTAACGTCAAATCATGGTTCTGCAAGGGGGTCAAGTCAACCAATTGATCCATGTGAGTATTGCACACATTCTCCAATATTACGGCATATTCATCAAGCGGATGGGCTGAAAGATAAATGCCTACCAATTCCCGTTCCTTATTCAGGCGCTCCAAATCACTCCATGACGGTGCATGCACAATTTCGGGAGTCGCAATTTCCACCGCCTGTTCCCCACCGAATAACGAATTTACAGCAGCCGCCTTATCCGCTTGATAACGGTTTCCATAACGTACCAGCACCTCAACAAAACTTTCGTCTTTGGCATTCTTGACAAAGAAATCCTCACGTTTGATACCGCCAAAACTATCAAATCCGCCAGCCAATGCCAAGTTTTCTATGTTCTTCCGATTACAAGCCGAGAGATTCACCCGTTGCACAAAATCGAATATATTCTTAAACGGACCGTTCTTTTCACGTTCTGTAAGAATATTCTGTACGGCAGATTCCCCTACTCCTTTTATAGCTCCCAAACCGAACCGGATATCCCCATGAGGGTTTACTGAAAACTTCATCCAGCTCTCGTTCACATCCGGACCTAAGACATTGATGCCTGTTGCTTTACACTCGTCCATCAGCTTGGTTATTTCAGTTATATTGGAAATATTCCGGCTCATTGTAGCTGCCATATATTCCGACGGATAATTAGCTTTCAGGTAAGCGGTCTGATAGGCTACCCAAGAATAACAGGTCGCATGCGATTTATTGAATGCGTATGATGCAAATTTTTCCCAATCTGCCCAAATCTTCTCAAGCACTTTCGGGTCATGTCCGTTCTTCTTCCCTCCTTCGATAAATTTCGGCTTCATGTGATCCAGTTTATCACGCAATTTCTTACCCATTGCCTTACGTAAAGCATCTGATTCTCCACGAGTAAAATCAGCCAGCAAACGAGAGAGCAACATCACCTGTTCCTGATAAACCGTAATGCCATAAGTATCTTTCAGGTACTTCTCCATGATTGGAATATCATATTCTATCGGCTTCCGCCCATGTTTACGGTCGATAAAATCAGGTATATAATCCATCGGTCCCGGACGGTAAAGCGCATTCATGGCAATCAAGTCTTCAAAAGTGGAGGGCTGAAGCTCACGCAAATATTTCTGCATACCAGCCGATTCAAACTGGAATGTTCCGATTGTCCGTCCATCACTATACAATTGATAAGTCGCCAAATCATCAATAGGAATTTCATCTATATTCAATTCAATTCCTTTGCTATGCCGAATGTTTTCAACCGCTTCCTTAATAATGGATAACGTTTTCAGTCCCAAAAAGTCCATTTTAATCAGGCCGGTTTCCTCAATGACTGAACCTTCATATTGAGTAACCAGCATTTTTTCCCCTGTCTCCTTATCATCAGCCGTACTTACAGGTACCCAATCTGTAATATCATCCCGGCAAATGATTGTTCCACAAGCATGTACGCCTGTATTTCGGACATTCCCTTCCAGCATTTTAGCGTATTTAATCGTATCCCGCAAAACAGGGTCAGAAGAGACTTCCGCCGCCTGAAGTTCCGGCACATAAGCAATGGCATTGGGCAAATTCAACTTCTTGTCAGGTATTTTATCCGGAATCAACTTACATAAACGGTCGGATTCTGAAAGAGGAAGTTTTTGGACTCGTGCCACATCTTTAAGAGCTAATTTGGTCGCCATAGTACCGTATGTAATAATATGCGCCACCTTTTCCTGCCCATATTTTTCAGTCACCCAGTTCAATACCCTTCCACGTCCATCATCATCAAAGTCCACATCAATATCGGGCAAAGAAATACGGTCCGGATTCAAAAAACGTTCGAAAAGCAAATCATATCGAATCGGGTCGATTTGCGTAATCCCTAAGCAATAAGCCACAGCAGAACCTGCCGCAGACCCACGCCCCGGTCCTACAGATACATCCAATTGATTGCGGGCTGCTGATATAAAGTCTTGCACAATCAAGAAGTATCCCGGAAAACCCATTGTCTTCATAATATGCAATTCAAACTTTATCCGCTCTTTTACTTCATCGCTCAAATCTTCGCCGTATCTCCGGTGAGCACCTTCATAAGCCAATTTTGCCAAATAATCCGCTTCCAACTTGATACGATACAATTTATCGTATCCACCTAAACGTTCGATTTTTGCTCTCGCATCGGCTTCACTCATGACTACATTCCCGTTTTCATCTTGCGTAAACTCGTCAAACAAGTCTTTTTCCGTATATTTCTTCCGGTATTCTGCTTCCGTACCAAAATCTTCGGGAATAGAGAACGTAGGCATAATCGGCGCATGGTCTATAGAATAAAACTCAACCTTATCGCATATTTCACAAGTATTCGCCAAAGCCTCAGGAACATCACTGAATATCGCATTCATCTCCTCCCTAGTCTTCATCCATTCCTGTTTGGAATAAAGCATACGATTAGGGTCATCCAAATCTTTTCCTGTACTTAAGCATATCAACCGGTCATGCGCTTCTGCATTTTCTTCATCAACAAAATGGACATCGTTCGTACAAACCAGCTTGATATTGTATTTTTGGGCATATTCTATCAATTTCTGATTCACCACTTCCTGCAATTTGTAAGTTTCATGATTTGCACGTGGCACCGTAGCTTTATGACGCTGAAGTTCTAAATAATAATCGTCTCCAAACAAATTCTTATACCATTGAACAGCCTCTTCCGCTTCAGCAAACTGCCCGGCTGTAATACGCTTCGGCACCTCTCCTCCCAAACATGCCGAACAAACGATCAGACCCTCATGATATTTTTCCAATTCGACCCTGTCAGTACGCGGACGCATATAAAATCCCTGTGTCCATGCTTTCGATACCAATTTAATCAAATTATGATAGCCTGTCAAGTTTTTGGCTAATACAACCAAGTGATAACCGCTTTGGTCAAGCTTCCCGTTCTTCTCTGTCAAACGATTACGCGCCACATACATTTCACACCCGATAATCGGTTTGAACAATTTTTTTTTGGCAGCCTCTATCTGCTCTTTGCAAGCTAATATCTCTGCTTCCGGATTCTCAGACTCCTGCTTACCGCTTTCCAAAGCCGAGAGCTTCTTCTTTAAGTCTTTTATCTCGCCATTTGTACCGCCATTCTTCTTGTTTACATAGTTGAAGAATTCCTTAATTCCAAACATATCACCATGATCGGTCACGGCAATGCCTTTCATTCCATTAGCAATTGCCTTATCCACTAAACGGGCGATTGATGCCTGGCCATCCAAAATGGAATATTGCGTATGAACATGTAAATGAACAAAATCTTGCATAATTCAGTTATGATTAAATCAGGCATCAAAGATACCGAGGTTTATGAGAAGAAACAAGGCTTTAGGCAAAAGAAAACTTGATTTTTTATGAAAAAAGGCTGAAGATATTAATTTCTAAAGCCTGTTTACTTGCAGGGTAGACAAATTAACTATATTTTTGCACGATGAAAAAATTGCAATGACCACATTATTGCCACACAATGAATAAAATTAGGAAGAAAATAAAAAAGATAAGGTTACATCAAGAAGGAACACACATTTTGATTACCGCTGCAATTCTGCTCCTCATACTTAATCTAGGATTATATTGGGGAATAGAATACAAAATCTTTTTCTACATTGTAGCACTAGCCAGTCTTATTCTGTACCTACTGATGGTGAACTTTTTTCGCTGTCCGATACGGTTATTCAACCAAGATACGGAAAAAATAGTAGTGGCACCTGCCGACGGTAAGATTGTTGTAGTCGAAGAGGTAGAGGAACATGAATATTTTCATGACCGCCGCCTAATGATTTCCATTTTTATGAGCATCACCAACGTACATGCGAACTGGTATCCTGTAGACGGAGAAATCAAACATGTATCACATCAAAACGGACGTTTCCTAAAAGCATGGCTTCCTAAAGCAAGCACCGAAAACGAACGTTCTACTATCGTGATTGAAACTCCAGAAGGACATACTGTTCTTGCACGCCAAATAGCCGGAGCCGTTGCCAGACGTATTGTAACGTATGCTGAAGTAGGAGAAGAATGCTACATCGATGAACACATGGGCTTCATCAAATTCGGTTCACGTGTAGATGTATATTTGCCCCTAGGCACTGAAGTTTGCGTACGCATGGGACAAAAGACAGTAGGCAACCAAACCATAATAGCCAAACTGAAATAAACAAAGAAGGAGGACAAGAAGCATGGCAAACGTAATTACCCGGAACATTCCAAACACACTGACTTGTTGTAACCTGTTTTCAGGTTGCATTGCTTCATATATGGCTTTTCAAGGGAAATACGGATGGGCATTCCTTTTCATCATCATTGGTGCAACCTTTGATTTTTTTGACGGAATGACCGCCCGTTTGCTTCATGTATCCTCACCGATAGGCAAGGAACTGGATTCTTTAGCAGATGATATTACATTCGGACTTGCTCCTGCCGCTATCGCTTTTGCTTTATTCAAAGAAGTACACTATCCGGCTTTCATGGAAGCCTTACGTCCCATATTACCTTATACAGCCTTCCTTATTGCTGTATTTTCCGGTCTCCGACTGGCTAAATTCAATATTGATGAACGTCAGACCAGTTCGTTTATCGGAATGCCAACTCCTGCTAATGCCTTATTTTGGGGGTCTTTAGCCACAGGAGAATATGCGTTTCTAACATCTACGCATTTCAACGCACTCTACTTACTTATTTTGGTTATCATCATGTCACTTTTATTGGTAGCAGAACTTCCGATGTTTTCTTTAAAATTCAAAGATTTATCATGGAAACATAACCGGATCAGTTATGTGTTTTTGCTTGTTTGTATCCCCTTATTTGTGATTTTCCAACTAAGCGGATTTGCAGCTGTTATCATCTGGTACATCTTGTTATCACTTATAATTCCTAAAAAATAATAACACAGCAATAAGTGGCACGATTGTTGTACTTTTCTAACTAAAAAGCCAAAGAATATGATTCAAATTTTAGGATTCGCATTTTTCTTTCTTCTGATAATCTTAATTATCGGTATAGCATTGGTATTCAAAGTCTTCCGTTCCATTTTGGGATTAGGACGTAAAATGACCCGCAATACCCAAACATCTGAAACAAAAACACAATCAGAAGATTTCTACAACAATACAAAAACCTCTGATCAGACACAAAAGAAAAAGATTTTTGATAAAGACGAAGGAGAGTATATCGATTTTGAAGAGATAAAAGAGTAAGAACAAAATGAAGAATTAAGAATATCTCTTTTAAAATCATTCTTAATTCTTCATTTTAAGCCTATTGGTCCTCCTCTTCTACCAAATCTTGTATTGGCATCTGACGCTTAATGGCCTCACGGAATGAAATAATCGTTTCTGAACGTGAAAGCCCTAACGGTTGAAGCTTATCGTGAATAATGTTCAACAAATGATGATTGTTCTTAGCATAAATCTTAATAAACAAATCATACTGCCCCGTAGTGAAATGACATTCCACCACTTCAGGAATAAGCTTCAAAGCCTCCGTCACCGAATCGAATTGTTCAGGGTCTTTCAAATACAAACCTATATAAGCACATGTCTCATAGCCAATTTTCTCAGGATCAATAATAAATTCAGAACCTTTCAAAATCCCCAAGTTAGTCAGCTTTTGAATACGCTGGTGAATTGCAGCACCCGATACATTACATGCACGCGCAACTTCCAAGAACGGAATACGTGCATTATCTGCAATCAAACGCAGAATCTGTTCGTCTAATTTGTCCAATTGATGATGTCCCATTTATTCTATTTTAATTTGATACAAATATAACGAAATTTGTTCCATATCCATATATAATCAAGAACTTTTATTCACTTTTTTGCATGAATTAGATAGATAATCTTATCTTTGCACTTAAAAATATACTATCATGAGAAAAAAGATTATATCCGCATTAACAGTGCTCCTCCTTATCTCAGGAGGAATGAAAGCCCAAAATTTCGATGAATACTTCTCCGAAAAAACACTTCGTGTCGATTATTTATTTAACGGAAACGCTCAGCAACAAACCATTAGCCTAGATGAATTGGTATCACTTCCAGGCTGGGCAGGACGCCGGCATTCTCTCAATCAATTTCCATTAGCCGGCAATGGAAACATTGTCATGAAAGACAAGGAAAGCGGCAAAGTAATTTACCGTACTTCATTTTCCAGCCTATTCCAAGAATGGTTAGGAGAAGATGAAGCAAAACACGTAACACGCGGCTTTGAGAACTCTTTTTTATTACCCTATCCGAAACATCCTGCTATTGTCACTATCCAACTAATGGACGCTTATCACAAGCCATGCGCATCCCTTACACATGAGATTAACCCCAAAGATATCCTTATCCACCAACGGGGGACAACCCGAATCACCCCACACCGCTACCTGCTCCAAAGTGGCCCGTCTGATAAATGTATTGACATTGCCATTATGGCAGAAGGCTATACAGCCGATGAAATGAATCTTTTCTACAAAGATGCACAAGAGGCTTGTGATGCAATATTTGCACACGAACCATTTAAACACATGAAAAATAAATTCAATATAGTTGCAGTAGAATCTGTTTCACAAGATAGCGGAGTGAGCATTCCCCGGAATAACGAGTGGAAAAGCACTGCCGTAAATTCACATTTCGATACGTTTTATTCAGACCGCTATCTGACAACACGTTCAGTAAAAGCCATGCACAATTGGCTGGCAGGCATTCCCTACGAACACATCATTATATTAGCCAACACTGATACGTATGGAGGAGGAGGCATATTCAATGCCTATCTGCTGACAACTGCACACCATGCAATGTTTAAACCTGTAGTCGTACACGAATTCGGACATAGTTTTGGAGGATTGGCAGACGAATATGCATACGATACAGCACCAAGCCCGCTTTACCCATATACAGTAGAACCATGGGAACCTAATATTACCACATTAGTTGATTTCAAAAGCAAATGGGAAGATTTAATCCCTGAAAATACTCCCATTCCAACTCCGATTGAGACCGATTCGACAACAATCTATACAAAAGTAGGCGTATATGAAGGCGGAGGGTATACCCTGAAAGGCATATATCGCCCTACTACTGAATGCCGGATGAAGATAAACGAAGCTCCTTGTTTTTGTCCTGTATGCGAAAGAGCCCTCGAAAAATTAATATTATTTTATACTGAATAAAAAACAATCATTATGCTGACATTTACACACATTACCACCCAACATCCCCAATATCCATTCATAGAAGAATTGCTTCACTCGTCTTTCCCTTTGGAAGAACGGAGAGATGATGACGCACAACGCTATAATACAGACCACAACCCCGCTTTTTCCTGCTACCTGATTTGCGAAAAAGAAAAGCCCATCGGATTCATTACAATATGGAAACTGAAAGGTTTCTACTATGCAGAACATTTGGCAACTTCGCCTGATGTCCGTAATAAAGGGTATGGCAAACATATTATGGAAGAATTAAAAAAACAATTCACAGACCAACCCATCATATTAGAAGTAGAAAGACCAGAAGATGAAATGAGTAAACGACGGATTGGTTTCTATCAACGCTGCGGATTTTCTCTTTGTACACAAGACTATATTCAGCCTGCCTACCGGAAAGGAGGCAAAGAAATCCCTCTCTACCTTATGTATCTAGGGACACCTGAAATTGATACCTGCTATCCGCAAATACGTGATGAGATCTATCAGCACATATATGGCAAATAATAAAATAAGGGTGTGCCAAAATAGAAATTGATTTTCATTTTGACACACCCTCATTTTTAATACACTTATTCCGCTTCTGCTGCTGTTTCTACTGTTTCAGTCTGGATTCCTTCCACAAAATCAGATTCACCGCTTGAGATAAGCAAGTTATACCATTGAATCAATTTCTTGATATCACTGGAATGAACACGGTCGCGGTCATACTGCGGCAATACTTCTGCCATAAAAGCATGCAATTCCGTACCTGAAGCTTTTTTATAATCCAACTTTACCTCTTCACCGTTTTCTTTTTGTTTTACAGATTCAAGCACATTTGCCAAAGGAACTTCATTAGCATCTGTATACATAGCAATGTCGCCCAATGAAATTACTTTATCACTTGCATAAATCGGCATTCTTTTTTTATCGGCTATGTTTTCAACAATCAACATATTTTTAGCCTGAGAAATCAATTTATACAATCCCGGTTTACCCGAGATAGCCAAAATAGTCTTCAACATACAAATTTATAAGTTTAGTTATTTAATTAAACAAAAAATACAATTCACATCTGACATATACAAACTTTAGCCATTTCCTTTTTCTATCATCTCCAAAGTTTGCAACAAATTGTCGACTTGTACTTCCAACGATTTGCTTCCGTCATTTATAATCACAAAATCCGAACGATTACATTTCGTCTCATCATCCAATTGGGCAGCCATACGCTTACATACCTGTGACTCTGTCACTCCATCACGCTCCTGCACCCGTTTCAGCCTTATCTCTACAGGTGCATATACTGCCACTACAAAATCGACAACATCTTCAAAACCAGATTCAAACAGAATCGCACTTTCCAATGCAACCCAACGTTTGTCTTGTTTCATTGCCCAACGGTTGAAATCTGCCTTTACCTGCGGATGTACAACCGAATTTATCCGTTCAGCATTTTGCTTGTCTGCAAACAAATACCCCGCAACCAAAGGCTTATTCAATTCTCCATTCTCTTGATAAACATCATTTCCTAATAATTTTATCAAGCCTTTACGAATTTCAGCATTTTCCAACATCAGCCGTTTAGCTTCTGAATCAGTATCATAAACAGGTACACTTCGCTCCATCAGCAGCCGGGAGACATACGATTTTCCGCTTCCAATTCCGCCTGTTATTCCTATTTTTACCATCCGTTTCCCTCCCCTTCCGTTTGTTCTATCAAATAATCAACAGAAGCCGGAATGATACGAGCATGGCTCACATAATCAGGTACAGACTTCAATGTCAACAGCAACTTATCACCATTTGTCTTCAGTATATCTTCGTAGGTTACGCCAATAAAGAAATCTTCCGAAGAAATTTCCTTAAAATGCATTAATCCAACTTGAAAAGTCACCTGCACTTTGGAGGGGAAAGTACGTAATACTTTATTTGCCGGGAAATTGATGCCTACAATCGGCACTTCCACCGTCTTTTCCGAATACATGTCTACATATACCGATAAATCGTTATAAGCAGGAACAAATTTCACTCCTTTCAATTTCTGGAGCGATACCCGTTTGTGCAAAGTATCCGCCACATTCTCCAAATCCACCCGCTCTGTATAGGCTGCCGTCAAGGTATCCAATACTTCCTGAGGGGCATAAGCAATTACTGAATCCGGAACAAAACCGATATGTGAAACATAATACTGAAGCCCCGCACGAACCTCTCCGTTCAAACGGACAGGAACCTTTTTTGCTTTCCCCATCGTATAAATGAAATCGAGCGTATCTGGACGTACCGATATCAGATGAGTAGAGACATTCAGTTGTGCAGCAACTTTCTTCAACAATTCCGCTGATGGTATATGCACGTGTGTCCCCTTATCCCTATAATCATTGAAATCAAACGAAACAGGGAAAAATGTCCTGCCTAGCATATAATTAAGCAATACAGTACCACGGTCTTCTACTCGTACACGCACTTCATTGGGCAATTCTGAAGTAAGCACCGCTTCCTTAGGCACATTCTTCAGCCGCAACGGAACCTTAAATTCAGTCTGATACACGTCATCCAAAGTCTGCAACATCCAAAAGGCAAAAGAAACTAACACAAAAAACAAGAAGACCAGACACTCCTTACATTTATTACTAAGCAAGAACTTTCTGATCTTCTGTATTCCGAGTCTGTAATATTGCTCTATGTTCTTTACATCGAACATCAGCTACTTTCCTTCTATTATTTATTGCTTATTTGCTTGAGCTTGCGCGTCAGCATAAATAGAATTTTTATCTACCTTAATCTTTACGCTGGGAGCAATTTCCACGACAACCGTATTGTCTTCTATTTCCTTGATTTTCCCATAAATACCTCCGGCAGTAATCACAGACTGACCTACTTCCAGATTCTTACGGAAGTTCTGGATTTCCTTCTGCTTCTTGTTCTGCGGACGAATCATAAAGAAATACATAATAGCGAAAATCGCTACCATCATAATTAAGAAGGAGTAATCACCTGCTCCTTGCGCTGCCATAACTACAGTTAATAAGTTCATAATAATCGTTTCTTTGTGAATTAATAATTAGCTGAACAAATATACCACTTTTCTCTTAATTCTTTGTCAGCTTGTTTTCCTTTTTTAATTGATTAACTATTCCGTCCAATGTACCGTTGATAAAACCGCCGCTCTTGGGAGTGCTGTACAGCTTGGCAATTTCTACATATTCATTCAACGATACGTTCACCGGAATATTGGGGAAACTCAAGATTTCAGCCAAAGCGATTTGCATGATGATGACATCCATCACCGCTACACGCTTCAAATCCCAGTTTCTTGAATTCTCACTAATCAGGTGACGGTAATAATCTGCATTCAAGATAGAACGGCGGAACAAACGGCGTGCAAAATCCTGATCTTCCTCATCCTTAAATTCCGGAAGCAATTCCTGATTCTCCGCGTTTTTCGGATCGAAGCGCTTGATAGTCTTCAACACGAACGTATCTACAATCTCCTTATCGTCGTTCCAATACAGACTTTGGTCTTCCAATACCTCATCCAACGCCTGATTATTGAAAATGATTTTCTTATACAGTTTTCTCCAGACTTCGCGGTCTTCTTCATACGATGAAGTTTCGCTTGCCATATACTCCTTATATATATCGCTCTGCATAATCTGTTCGCACAAACCTTTGATGAACTCAGGTTCGTTCTCCCAAGTTTTCTTTTGGTTGTTGGCAAAATCATTCAATTGCTTGTTTACTTCCAATTGAGCGATAAACTGATTGTCTACAAATTTGGTGTTCGGATTCAAATCCTCTTCTGTAGGGGCTAATTTGTGTTTCGCCGCGTCCAGCCGCCTGCTGGCATACCTTGTCACTTCTACCATAAGAAGCAAAAGATAGTTGTATAAATCATACGCCTTGGATAAACTGAAGAACAACTCCTTTTCTGCAGTATCCAAATTTTTGCCTCCATTCTGATAATAGGCATAAATGATTTGAACTACCTTCAAACGAATAAGAACTCTGTTAATCATACTATCTATAACCTGTCTCTTATACACATCTCCGAGCCCACGAGACGGAGCTACATCT